>RCNF010000850.1_pt1 | contig 15953 bp, 14 predicted proteins | sample 2041311 | NCBI WGS metagenome assembly RCNF01 (sample SAMN09708228, study PRJNA481090) | Marine sediment metagenome, whole genome shotgun sequencing project. | biome: marine sediment; feature: ocean; material: sediment; isolation source: Sewage treatment plant 2 marine sediment (STP2) ... | reverse complement strand
ACAGCGGAGATTTCGGCAACGCCCACCCCGGTTACGCGTGGCGGATTCAAACGGAGGAAGTCTCGTCCGATCTGCTCAAAGAAGACGGGCCGACACTCAAGCGGATTACCATCACCATCAGCCTCAACGGGGAAGCATCCGTATTTAACCTGGATACTTACAGGCTCTTGTATGAATAGCGAACACCGGCGGCCATCGACGGCAGCCGTCCACGGCAGCGGGTTCACCCTGTTGGAGATCATGGTGGCGATCTTTATCTTCGCCGTGGTGATCACCACTGTTTTTGGCTCGTTCCGGGCTGTTTTTTCCAGCGCCGACGCCGTCGGCGGCGACGTGGCCATCTTCGAGACGGCCCGCACCGGTCTGGGACGCATGGCCACCGATCTGGGAGGCCTGGTCGTCTCTGACTATCCGCGATACGCCAAACCAGCCTTTAATGACCCGAAGGATCCCTATCGTCTGGTGGGTGACACGACCGACGTGGCCGGCAGCAGCTTCGGCCGCCTGCAATTCGCATCACTGGCCCACCTGTCCGTGAACCGGGACTCACGGCAGGGGGTCTGCCGCATCGTCTACTATGTTCATCAGCGGCCCGACGAGTCGCTGGTCCTGCGCCGTGCCGACGACCTCTATCCCTTTCCCGATTTTGAGGAGAGCGAGGATGATCCCATCTTATGCGACAACATATTGGCCCTCGAGTTCGGATACCTGGGTGCCGAAGATGAAATGAGCGACCGTTGGGATTCGGAATCAGCCGACACCGATTACGCCACACCGCGGTCGGTTGAGATCCGGTTGACGGTGGGAACGCCGTCCCGGCCAAAACCATTCACCACACGGATTTCCCTGCATGTGTATCGTGAAGCAGCTGAATAGCCCCACGGGGAAAACGGTTCTGGGCAACCGCAGGGGGGTGGCGATCCTGGTCGCCATCGGCGTGGTGGCTGTGCTGCTCACCGCCGGATTGGCCTTGAATCGCCGTATCCGCAGTTCGGTCACGGGCGCCTTGCTTGCCAGGGAGCGGGTGGTGCTTTCCGAGATGGCCGTCTCCGGGGTCCATGCCGCCATGGTGATGCTGATCAATGACCGCAAGGAGAACGACACGGACACGCTGCAGGAGGACTGGGCCAACCCGGAAAAAGTGGCCGAAGTGATGGGGTTGATCCCCTATGATGAAGGCCGTGTCGATGTCCGCATCTCCGATGAACGCGGCAAAATCCAGGCGAATGCCCTGGTCAAGTTTCCCGAAGGCCAACAGTTTTCCGCCAGTCAGCGATTCCTCTGGGAGCGGCTGCTCGATCAGGTGTTCTCGCTGTTTGAAGCGGTGCCGGACAGCGACCCCAATATGATCATCAATTCGCTAAAAGACTGGATGGATAGCGGCGATGACGAGGCCATTACCGGCTTGAGCGGCGCCGAGTCCGACTACTACGAAGGCCTGGAACCGCCATACCAGTGTAAAAACGGACCTTTCGATCACCTGGGAGAAGTCGCCCTCGTTCAAGGGATTACCCCGGAACTGTTTACCGGCGCAGGCGGTGCTGCTGGGCTCTCGTCCCTGTTGACGGTCCACGGTGTGTCGGCGGTCGGTGACGGCCGCTTCACCTATGACGGCAAAATCAACATCTCAACGGCCGACGTTGCCGTGCTCGCCGCGCTGCTGCCCGCCGAAAATTCGGACCTTGCAGAAGCCCTGGCGGACTATCGGGTGGCCAAAGCAGATGAAGCGTATACCCACACCATCAGCAATGCCGGTTGGTATAAAAATGTGCCGGGGGCTGGGGGCATTGCCATCAGTCCCGATCTGGTCACCGTGTCCAGCGACCTGTTCCGGATCGTCTCAACCGCCACGCGCAATGAAAGAACCACCACCGTCAATGTGGTTGTCCAGCGGGTAAAAGAACAAGACACCGGCAGATGGATCTGTAAAGCCTTGATGTGGCAGGTAGAATAAGATATAAAGAATGTTTGTTTATAACTTTTGTCCGCGTCATATTGGTTTATGTTTTCGACAAAGTACGATAATTTTAATTGATATGGTATAAAATTTGCGTATATCTTTCAGATAGGTGCGTGGTGCGTTCTGCGAAATGGTAAAAATTCATATCATTTTAGATCGTTAACGGTTTTCAGAAAACGATGAAGATAGTTTTTTGTTTTAATAAAGCGCCAAAAATTTATCCGTGCATGAACAATTATGGATTTAATTAAAAAATTTGCGCAGGCGTACCTCAATCTATTAGGTGAAACGAGCCGGATGTAGCCAGGTTTTAGGAAGTCGGAATCTCAATACGCATCACTAAAAAATCAGCACCAAAAAGCTGATCGCAGCGTTGTGGATCGATAGCCACGAAACCCCAAACAGACGAACAACCATGAGCAGAAAGATCCTCAGTCTGGAAATCCGAGAGGAGTCGATTGCAGCCGTACTGCTGGACAGCAGTTTCAAGGGCAGCCTGCTGGAGATGCAGGGATATTTTCCCATCCCGGCGGGTAAGGAGGGCAATGAAGGCGTAAAAAAAGCCCTTCAAGCCATTGTGGAAACGTTCAAACCCTCCGGCGCCACCTGTGTACTTGGCATCCCCGCAACCATTGTCTCCGTCAGAAATCTTTCTGTTCCTTTTCATGACATCAAGAAAATCCGACAGATCCTTCCCTTTGAATTGGAGCCTACCCTGCCGATTCCGGTGGAGGATCTGATTTTCGATTTCGAGGCCGTGAAACATGACAAGCAGCAGGACCTGTTGACCTTTTCCGTTGAAAAAACGGAGATCCAGCGGTATCTGGATCTTCTCGAAGCAGTTCATTTGAGGCCGGCTGTGATCATGCCCGGCGGGTATGCCGCAGCCCGGTTCATCTCCACGATGACAAACGACAGTGGTGATTTTCTCTTCATCGACACCGGCGAAGGCAACCACACGATCTACGCCGTCTGTTCAGGACACGTTCGCATGGTTCGCACCCTCCCGGTGGCCAGTGACGGCAATCCGGTCACCCGCAACCTGGAAACAACCCTGAAACGGACATTCATCGCCCTTCAGGAAAACCTGGGGATTGGTTTCAACCCGTCGGCTGTTTTTTCCGCGGGCCCCCAGGCCCCGCTGCTCACCACCGGGAACGGGTCATCCACATTATTGGATGTGCCGGTTAAGTCCATTGACGGCTTACGGACGTTTCCCCGGTTGAAGGGTTCGTTGGATACACAGGATTGGCAATCCGGACATCTGGACATCGCCCTGGCCCTGGCCCTGATGGAAACCGAGACCGTCGCCGGCGTCAATTTTTCCACAGAGCGGTCAACGATCCAGCACTACTGGAGCGAATACCGCAAACATATCATCCTGACCGCGGCCCTGATCGTCCTTGCCCTGGTGACCGCACTGGGGGCGCAGATCCTCGCGGTGAATGCCAAACAACAACGCCTGGCCGAACTGGACCGACAGATTGAATCGGTTTTCAGGAGTACCTTTCCCGAGGTTACCCGTGTGGTGAACCCCCTTCAGCAGATGCAAATTAAGATCAAGGAGGCCGGTGACGGCAGTATCGGCTTCAATCTGACGGGCGCCCGTGTCCGGGTCATCGACATCCTCAACGCCCTGAGCCAGCAGATCCCATCGTCTGCAGACGTTAAGGTCAAACGCATGGTTGCCGGAGCCGACAACGTCGTGCTGTCCGGCAATACGGACACCTTCAACACGGTGGACGACATCAAAGGGCGGTTGGAAGAAGCGGACCTGTTTAAAAGCGTGACCATCAGCTCGGCCGACCTCGAGAAATCGGGAAACCGGGTGAGATTCAAACTAAAGCTGGATTTTTAGCGAACCATGGCCATCAAACTCGACAAACGGGAAAAAATCGGCGTGGCCGCGGCAACGGCAGCCGTCGTCATCTTTCTGGTATTGCAGGTTCTGGTGTTCCCCCTGTTCGATAAAAACGCCCAATTATCGCGAACGCTCACCACCCGGCAACAAGAGCAGGAACAGATTCAGCTGCTGCAGGCCGAATACCTCAAAACGGCCGACAAGGCCAAGCAGGCGCAACGTCACCTGAAAAGACGCAAACAGGGCTTCACCCTATTTTCTTTTCTGGAAACCCTGGCGGGACAGACGGGCGTCAAGAGCCATATTGCCTATATGAGGCCGACCACGACGAACCAGAAGGACAGCCCTTACCGGCTTTCCATGGTGGAAATGAAGCTACAGGAAATTACCATGACGCAGCTTTTGGCCTATTTGCACGGCATTGAAACATCCACGGATATGATTTCCATTAAACGGCTCTCTATTTCCAAAGGGGAGCAGAAGGCCGATCTGATCAATACGGTATTTCAAGTCGAAACACTGGAGATGTAGCGCTTCTAATGATTTCCGTTAAGGCCATTTTCGCATATCTGTTGTTCGCCCTGCTGGCGACAACGCTCTTTTTGATCCTGCGGTTTCCCGACCAGGCAATTAAAGCATACGTGGACGGTCGACTGGCTGCCATCGACCCTTCGCTGAACATGGTGGCCAAGACGATTCGACCGGCCCTTCCGCCGGGACTTAAAATGATCGATGTAGACCTGAACCGCGACGGCGTTCGGCTGGCTCACTTTGAAGATGCCCGCGTCTCACCCGATCTGGCGACCCTGCTGCAGGACAAGAAACAGGTTCGGTTTCAGGCACATATCGCCGATGGGACGATAAATGGCCGAGCAACCATGCAAGGCGTCGGCCCATCCGGCCCCTTGCGGGTGGAAGCGGACATCTCTGAGATCCGCCTGGAAAAGCTCGATGCAATCAAAACCAAGGTGCCTTTCACCCTTTCCGGCGCCCTAAAAGGCCGGATGACCCACGACGGGGCGCGTGCCCCGATGGGTATGACCAGCGGGTTGTTGACTGTACCGGATCTGCACATCACCCTGAAAGCACCCTTTTTCGGCATCACCGATCTGGTGATGGATAAGACGGAGGCGGAGTTTACGGTAAGCAGAGGTAGCCTGCGGCTCAAATCCCTCACTTTCGATGGTCCCATGCTAGAAGGTAAAATTACCGGAACCATTGAACTGAGACATCCCTTCGAGCAGAGCCGCCTGAACCTCACTGGAAATGCCAAACCCCGGCCGGAATTGGTCGCCCGGCTTCAAGAGACCATCCCCCAGGGGATCGTCAACACACGGACACTGGGAAACCGGGGACTGACCTTCCGGGTTCGCGGCTCCATTGACAACCCTGATATGTCCATGAGATAGGCGATGATACCAACAGCCATTTTCACATTCGTCAATCTGCTCTGCATCACTGTTTCAACATATGTGGTCGTGGGCGGTTTTTACGAAACCCTCTCCGCTGGGCTGGCCCAGTCCCCTTCATCAACCCAACAGAATGTGTACCGCGTGGGTGAAACGGAGACGACCAGCCGCCCCTTGACCGCATACAAGGCGATATTGGAGCGGAACCTGTTCAATACCCGTTCAAACAGCGAACCCCAGCCGGGTAAAGTGGATGTCGAGTCACTGGAAGAGACCAAACTGAAATTGAAGCTATGGGGAACGGTTTCCGGCAGCGACGACGGTGACTATGCGGTCATCGAAGATGTCAAGGCACGCGAGCAGAACCTGTACCGTGCCGGGGACTCCATCCAGACGGCCATGGTCAAGGAAATATACAGGGAGAAGGTCGTCCTCACCGTAAACGGAAAGGACGAAGTGCTCCAGATGCAGGAATTGGTGTCCGGCAAAGCCGCCTACCGGCCCGGCGGGCTTCCCGTTCGCGCGGCGGCGCCATCCTCCGGTGCCGTGCGTGCCCAGCGAATTTCCCTGAGGCGGTCATACATCGAGCAGTCCATGACGGACGTGGCGTCGCTGATGACCCAGGTGCAGATCCAGCCACACATGGAAAACGGGGTACCGGCGGGCCTGGCCCTGTCCAGCATCAAACCCAATTCCATTTTCCGGAGAATGGGCCTGAGGAACGGAGACATCATTGCCGGCGTGGACGGTACTGAAATCACCTCGGTAGATGATGCGTTGAAGTTGGTAGACAGCCTTAAATCCGCCTCCACCCTCTCCGTGCAGTTAAAACGCAGGGGACGGGACAAGAACATCGAATATAGCATCAGATAGCCGGCCAGGCGCCCCGATCCCGTTAGCCGGTGGAAACAGGAAAAAGAAGAAATGGCTATTGAAAACACAATGGATGCAACCAGAAAATGCATGGTCGGCGCACTGATCGCCGCGCTGACGTTTTTTCTCCTTGCCGCCAGCACCGCCGCCCAAAATCAGGATCAGGGTCTGAATCCGGGTCTGGCGACCAGCGGCAGCGCGGCGGCAAATGGCTCACAGCGCTTTGTCTCCATTGATTTCAATAATGTGGATATCAGCGTGTTCATCAAATTCATCAGTGAACTCACCGGTAAAAACTTCGTGATCGACCAGCGCGTCAAGGGCAAGGTGACTATCATCTCCCCGTCCAAGATCTCTGTCGATGAAGCCTTCAAGGTGTTCGAATCGGTGCTCGATGTTCACGGTTTCGCCACCGTGGAGACCGGTAAGTTGATCAAGATCATACCGGCTCCGGATGCACGCACCAAAAGCATCGAAACCCGAACCCAAGCCAAAGGCGATTCGGACAATGACCAGGTGGTCACCCAACTGATGCCGCTGCGCTATGCCGACCCTGACACAGTCAAGCGGCTGTTCACCCCCATGGTCTCCAAAAGCAGCGTCATTCTCTCGTACGCGCCCACCAACACCCTGATCATCACTGACAATTATTCCAATATTGCCCGCTTGATGAAGATATTGAAAACCATCGACATTCCCGGGGTGGGCCGAGAAATCACCATATTTCCCATCCACAACGCCGATGCGGCCAAACTGGTGTCTCTGCTGGAAACCGTATTCAAAACCTCCCAGCGCCCGGTCAAAAAAGGGGCGGCACCCTCGGATCGCGGCGCCGCCTTTGTGGCCGACGAACGAACCAACAGCATCATCATGGTGGCCAGCGAAGTTGACACCAACCGGATCCGCAGCCTGATCGACAGGCTGGACCTGGAGACCCCCAAGGGCAAGGAGAAGATTCATGTCTACTACCTGGAATATGCGGTGGCGGAAGAGATCGTTTCGGTGCTCAAGGATCTCCCCTCGGAGGACAAAACCAAAGCGGGTGGTGCCAAGGAAGCGCCGGTGGTATCAGACAACGTGACCATTACGGCCGATAAGGCCACCAACAGCCTGATCATTACCGCCGACCGGGATGACTATGCCACACTGGTGGAGATCATCCGCCAGATCGACATTCCCCGCGCCATGGTCTTTATCGAGGCCCTGATTATGGAGGTCAATGCAGAAAAAAGCTTCGATATGGGCACCGAATGGGTCGTGGGCGATGATGTCAACTTGAATAATGACCGCCAGGGGATCGTCGGCGGCGGCTTCACCACCGACGCCTCGAATCTACAATTTAGCCCCACAGGCGGTCTGGTTCCAGCGCTCGCCTCAGGGTTTTCATTGGGCCTTTTCGGTGAAGCGATCGAAGTTGCCGGGGTCTCATTTCCCAGCATCGCGGCCATCGTGCAGGCCTATAAAAAAGACCGCGATGTCAATCTTCTGTCGACGCCCCAGCTGCTCACCACCGACAATCAGGAGGCCAGCATTACGGTGGGCAAGAACATCCCATTCCAGACCACCACGTCGACAACCAACAACGACACCTTCAATTCCTTCGAATACCGGGATGTGGGCAAAACCCTCAAAATCACGCCTCAGATCAACAAGGACCGCATGGTCCGACTGAACCTGTCGCTGGAAGTCTCCGCCCTGGAGAGCACCACGGACTTTCGTCCGACGACACTGAAGCGCACCGTGGAAACCACGGTGATGGTCAAGGACGGCGGCACCGTCGTCATCGGCGGGCTTATCGACGACAACTTCTCCCAAACCGAATACAAAGTCCCCTGCCTGGGTGATATTCCCGGACTGGGCTGGCTCTTTAAAACCCGGTCCAAGGGCAGCGAAAAAACCAATCTGTTCATCTTCATCACCCCTACCGTGGTCCAGAACCCCGAGGAAGCATCATCTATTCTTGAGTCCAAAAAAAACAGAATCGATCAGATGCGCGAGATGCAGATCAAACTGTACCGTGGCGGTGGAGAAACAACGGTCGAGCCGCCGATTGAAACAGGTCTGCCAGACGATGCCGCCCCGGAGGTCCTGATCAACGAAAAGGGCGAAACCGGAAACGGTGACGCCATCATGCAGATCTCGCCATCCGCGGCTGAATCGGTGACCAACCGTGCGGCAGCCAGCTATTACCTCCAAGTGGAGTCCGTTAGCGACCAAATGTCGGCCATTGGGTCGATTGAGCGACTGAAACAGATGGGTCATCAGGCCTATATTGCCGAAACGGATGTGGACGGCAAGATTTGGTATCGGGTACAAATCGGCGGTTTCCCGGACCGCGTTGCGGCACAGATGGCCCGGGATACCCTCACCGGACAGGGCTTTACGGACACGCTCATCATTGATAACGGCCAATGAATCAATCCCTGGAAGATATCATAAAGAGCAGGTACGGCGTCTCTGAAGAGGACTTTGCAGACACGATTAGACTCCGCAATGAAAAAGGGGGCAGTCTGTCGGAGATACTGATACGCCGTAAGGTCATCACCGAGACCCAATTGCTGGATGCCTTGAGCGAGCTGTACGACATCCCCTTCTGGCCCGAACTGCCCCTGGAAAGCTTCGGAGAGGATCGCACCCGCAGTGCACCCATCGGTTTTCTCAAACGCCATGCCATGGTGCCGCTGGTGCTGAAGAACATCCCGGCTGCTGGGGTTACGGTTCTGCCGGAGGAAATGGTCAATATCATCGCTGTCAACGATCCCGCTGCATTTGAGCCCCTGGACGACCTGGCTCGGATAATCGGCTTTTCGTCCTACAACCTTGTGCTCTCCACCAAAAGCGCCATTTTTGCCGCCATCAACCTGATCTTTGACATGAGCCGGGGCACGGCCGAGCAGCTCGTTCAGCACATGGAAGAGGATGGCAGTACCATCATCAGCGAAATCGAGGACACTGCCGATCTGCTCGATGACACCAGTGATGCCCCCATAATCAAACTGGTCAATCATATCATCTCCCAGTCCATCAAGGCCCGCGCCAGCGACATTCACATCGAGCCTTATCAGGACAGCTTCAAGGTGCGCTACCGGGTGGACGGAATCCTCTACGATCTGCTCACGCCGCCAAAATGGATTCAGGCGTCATTGATCTCACGAATCAAGGTCATGGCCAAACTCAATATCGCCGAAAAACGGCTGCCCCAGGACGGTCGCCTGGAAGTCAAAATCGGCAGCCAGAATGTAGACGTGCGTGTTTCCACCTTGCCAACCACCTTCGGCGAGCGGGTGGTCATGCGGCTGTTGAACAAATCGGAAGAGGTCCTGAACCTCAAGGAACTGGGACTGTCGCCCGAGGATCACGAACTGTTCAACCGGCTGGTGACCCAACCCAACGGCATCATCCTGGTGACCGGCCCCACCGGAAGCGGCAAGACCACCACCCTCTATTCCGTGCTTTCCTCCATCATCAAGCCGGACATCAACATCATCACCATCGAAGATCCGGTGGAGTACCAACTCAAAGGCATCAGCCAGATCCAGGTGAACCCGAAAATCGATCTCACCTTTGCCCGCGGCTTGCGTGCCATCGTCCGCCAGGACCCGGATGTGATCCTCATCGGCGAGATCCGTGACAAAGAAACCGCCACCATCGCCGTCCAGTCGGCCCTGACCGGTCACCTGGTGTTCTCCACACTGCACACCAACGATTCGGCCGGTGCGATTACACGCCTGGTGGACATCGGTGTCGAGCCGTTCCTCATCTCCTCCTCAGTGGTAGCGGTGATCGCCCAGCGGCTGGTGCGGGTGCTGTGTGACCACTGCAAAGAGGCCTACACCCCGGGAGTGATCCTGGAGAGCATCGGCATTTCGCGGACGCAATTGAGAAACCACACCCTCTATCAGGCCAGTGGCTGCGAGAAGTGCTTTAACACCGGCTACCGCGGCCGCATCGCCATATTCGAGATCATGCACATGCGCGAGGGGTTAAAAAATCTGATTCTGAAAACCTTCGATGCCACGCAGATCAGACAATTCGCCCTGCAGTACAAAATGAAAACCCTGCGCACGAGCGGCATCGAAAAAGTGTTGGCCGGCACGACCACTATCGAAGAAGTCCTTCGGGTGACCCAGGAATGACCCGATGAACGTGTACCACCGGCTATTGAATAGGGCATTCGATCCAATTGAATAAATGACGCATCCAGGCGATCTCGTCATCGGAGTTCAACGTGGGCCGTTCGATGGTCGACATGAGAAAAAACTTTCAGAGCACTTCGGTATAAGCCCGACATTTGATTAAAGGTGCGCTATGAAAACCTTCTACCTGGCGATACTGTTTACCCTGTTTGTCGGCACCGCATGGGCCGGGCCGCAGGCATCATCTCTACCCCCCCAAGAAGACTCCATGCCGGTGATGGCGGCGCCCATCCGCTTTTTCCAGAACTACCTGTCCGGCGCAGACGGACACCGCTGCCCCATGACCCCGTCGTGTTCCAGCTATGCCCTGCAGGCCGTGCAGCGCCATGGAAGCATTAAAGGATGGATCATGGCCAGCGATCGCCTGATGCGCTGCGGCCGCGACGAACTGAAGCGAAGCCCGTCCGTAATGACCCGCAACGGCATCCGCTGCCAGGATCCGCTTGGCAACAACGACGTCTGGCGGCACTGACGAAGGGAATGCCCAGAGGTGATTAAACCCGTGCCCCGTTTTCTGATCGTCACCGTCGGCCTTTACCTCGTGCTGATTGCAGCACCCGCCAATGGCTTCGCGCAGTTGACCATCGATGCGGACAGCCAATACCGGTATGCCCAATCCCGCCTCGATTCAGGGGCCGTCGACGAGGCGATTGCCGAATTCAACCGCTTTATCCATTTCTTTCCGGCAGACCCCAGAGTTCCCCGCGCCCGTTTCCAGACGGGCATGGCCCACTTCAGCGCCGGCCAGTATCAGGCGGCAGCGGCCATTTTCAACCAGCAAACGGTTGATTTTACCGGTTCGCCCCTGGACAACCAAGCCTATTTCATGCTCAGCCGCAGCCATGCACGCCAGGGCATGATCCAACGGGCCATATTGGATCTGCACAACCTCGTGGCATTGTCTTCGGCACCGGAGGTCATCGATCGGGCCCGCTACGAATTGGGATGGCTCCATGTGGATCAGGGCCGCTGGACCGACGCCGAACAAGCCTTCGGCCATATTTCACCCGACAATCAAGACCGCTTCCAGGTAGCCGACCTGATGCAGGCCCTGGCCCACAGCGATGCCATCCCGGTCAAGTCTCCGACCACCGCCGGTTTTCTTTCGATCGTGCCCGGCGGCGGCCAGCTTTACTGCAACAGATACCAGGATGCGGCCACCGCCTTTTTGATCAACGCAGGTCTGATCTGGGCGGCATGGGAAGCCTTTGACAACGAGCAATACGCCCTTGGCAGCGTGATCAGCTTCGTGGAATTCGGGTTTTACGCCGGCAATATATACGGTGCCGTCTCCAGTGCCCATAAGTACAACCGGGACCGGATTACCGAGTACCGTCAACGCCTTAACCAACGCAGGCAGATGTCGTTATCCCTGGCCCCGACACCCGAAGGTGCCGCCCTGCGCCTGACCGTTCGCTTTTAATACCATGCCATCTCCCCCCGCTTCATCGGTAACGCGTCTGGCGAAAAAAGCGCTGCGGATCTTTTTGCTGGTGGCCCTTTTCATGGCCATGGCCGGTATTGGAGCCTACATGGCCCTGACACTGATCATCAAGGGAGAAGATACCGTCGTCGTCCCGGAGCTGGTGGGCAAAGACGTCCTTTATGGTCTCGAAATCCTTTCGGACCTTGGACTCAATACCCGCGTTAAAGGAACGGCATACCATGACCAGGTGCCTAAAAACCACGTCATCGATCAGGATCCGGATGCCGGCGCTGCCATCAAACGGGGGCGGGACGTAAAAATACGTGTCTCCCGCGGGCCGGAAACCATTTTAATGCCCAACCTGGCCGGTCTTTCCCTCCAGCAGAGCCGGATCCTGCTGACTGAAAACGGTTTATGCCAAGGCGTGCTCTCCGGCATGATCAGCCCCCGGTTCGACGCCGGGCAGATCATGGCCCAATATCCGCCGCCCGGTGGAATCGTTTCCCGGAACACCTGTGCCGACCTGCTGATCAGCCGGGGACCGTCATCCCCGGCATTTTCCATGGTGGATCTGTCCGGGTTTACCCCGGAGTCGGCCATCCGCCGTTTGGAACAGATGCAGTTGACCGTGGGAAGCATCCGGATGGTTCGCCGGATCGGTGAGCCGTTGGATACCATTGTGGATCAGATGCCGCCGGCCGGGCACCGGGTGGCTCCGGGCAACCGAGTGGACCTCACGGTAAACCGATCCCATGCCGGCCGGTATGCGGGCGAGACCGTAAACACCGATCAGGTCGAACTGTTCAGATTCTCTCTGGAAAACGGTTTTTTAAAGAAGCGGGTCCAGGTCAGGATGAACCAGCCGCAGATTTCGCTCAGCCTGTTTGATGATTTCTTGGCACCGGGCCAAGAAATCTGGCTTTTGGTTCCAAAAAGTGGTAACCCCACGATACTGGTGTATGTGGATGGTCAACTGGTTGAAACCCGGATCATGTATGCAAACTGACCGGGCCGGCGAATCGTTGAACGGGTGAGGAGAAGTGTAGATGAAATGTATTGCACCGTCGATCTTATCGGCTGATTTTTCTCGACTGGGAGAGGAAGTTCTTGCGGTGGAAACAGCCGGCGCAGACTGGATCCATGTGGATGTCATGGACGGCTGTTTCGTCCCGAACATCACCATGGGCCCGCTGGTGGTTGAAGCGGTCCGCAGGTCCACCGCGCTGACCATCGATGTCCACCTGATGATCGAACGACCGGAACGCTATATAAAAGATTTTTCCGATGCCGGTGCCGACTTTATCGCTGTCCACCAGGAGGCCTGCACTCATCTGCATCGAACCATTCAATTGATCCGCGAAAGCGGGGCCAAGCCCGGTGTGGCCCTGAATCCCGCCACACCGTTAGAATCCCTGCAGTGGATATTGGATGACCTGGACTTCGTCCTGATTATGAGTGTCAACCCCGGATTCGGTGGCCAGCAGTTCATCCCGTCGGCCCTGGACAAGGTGGCCCGACTCAGCACAATCATCCGCGAGCGGGAATTGTCCACCCTGATCCAGATCGACGGCGGCGTGAATGCCGGAACCATCAGCCGCATCTCGGCAGCCGGCACGGATGTATTCGTGGCCGGCAGCGCTATTTTCGGCAGTGACGATTATGAACGGACCATTTCCGAACTCAAGGCTAAATGGTAAAAGGGGGTATCGGTGGCTGACAGTCGGCAGAACCAATTGATTCTCGTGGTCCACGGCCCCAACCTCAACATGCTGGGAAAGCGCGAACCTGAGCATTACGGCAGCCGGACCCTCGAGGAAATCGACGCCTCCCTGCATGCCAAGGCCGCAGAACTGGGCCTTGAGATTTCCACGTTCCAGTCCAACCACGAGGGAGAAATTGTCGAGTCCATCCAAAAGGGTGTTGGGCGAGTACAGGGCCTGATCATCAACCCGGCCGCTTTCACCCACACCAGTGTGGCCATCCGAGACGCGGTCCTGATCCTGGATGTACCGACGATCGAGGTCCATCTGTCAAACATCCACCAACGGGAATCGTTCCGGCAGCGGTCGTTCATCGCCGACATTGCCACCGCGCAAATCTCCGGGTTAGGGGCTTCGGGGTATCTTTACGCCCTGGAGGCCCTGGCCCAGCTGATCGACTGACGCCTTGCCATGACCGCCAACTTCAAAAAACCGTCGATAAACGCCGACCGGTTTGCCGCCGGCCGGGTCTCCTCCCTCCAGTCATCCTTCGATCACCAGATCCTGCGCGGTCTTTTGGCCGAATGGGAAAACGCTCTGTGGCTGTTGCCCGAGTCCCTTCGACGATCCATCAAACGACCCCTTTTTGCCATACGGGATATGCCGGCAAGGCTTGGCTCCTGGAGTCGGGACAAGCGTGAAATCACCTTGAGCCGGGAAATCATCAGCGATCACCGGTGGGATGATGTCAAGGAGGTGCTGCTTCACGAAATGGCCCATCAGGTGGCTCACGAAGGGTTACTGGCCACATCGGAACCCGACCATGGCAACGGTTTCCGACAGGCCTGTCGCCTGTTGCGTGCCAACCCAGCAGCCTCCGGCACCTGCCGTCCCCTTCACATGCGCCTGCACCAGGGGGAGGAATTGAACGACCGGGACCGCATCGTGGTCAGGATTCACAAGCTCATGGCCCTGGCCGAAAGCAACAACCCCAACGAAGCCCAGGCCGCCATGCTCAAAGCCCACGAGCTCATTTCGCGCCATAACGTGGACCTGATCGCTCAAGGCCTTGATCAGGATTACCACAGCATTTTTTTAGGGGCACCCCGCCTCAGGCATTTTCGTGAGGCCTATCATCTGGCCCATCTGCTTCAGGATTTTTACTTCATCCAGGGCATGTGGATCCAGGCTTGGGTACTCAAAAAGGGAAGGATGGGGCGCGTGCTCGAGATCAGCGGCACCCGGAAAAACGTTCAGATCGCCGACTATATCCATGCTGCCATATGTCGCTATATCGACGATGCCTGGGCGGATTATCGGCGAAACAAAGACCTGAATCGATATCGCAAAACCGATTTTGCCGTCGGCATCATCGAAGGATTCAAGACCACCTTGCAGCAGGCATCCGCAACGGGTTCGCGGGGCGTTGGCACCCATCTGCCCGCCGCTCGTGTCGAGGACCACGCACTGACCCGTTACCTGGCCCATCGCTATCCCCATGTCCGTTCCTTTTCAAGAAGGGGCCCAGGGCACGACGCCCGGGTTTTGGCAGACGGAACGGAGAGCGGCCGCAAGTTGATCATCGCCAAAGGCATCACCCGCCACGACGGTTTCAAGGAAAAGTTTTTGGATTACACGCATGACCCCGATTAAGAAAACAAGTCCGCGGAATCAAGACGCTGATACAGGGAGAACCCGTGAAGGACAAACGATCTAAAGCGAAGAGAAAGGTTCATGTGGTCACCATCGGCGGCGGCAGCGGCCAGTATGCCCTGCTGTCCGGCTTGAGACATCTGAAAGACATCCGCATCAGCGCCGTCGTTTCCATGATGGACAGCGGGGGCAGCACCGGCCGGCTCCGTGACGAGTTGGGCACCCTGCCTCCCGGTGACATCCTCAAGTGCATCCTGGCCTTGTCCCCCCACCAGGAAACCGCCCGGGTCATCTTTCAAAAGCGGTTCAAAAAGGACAGGCGCCTCAAGGGGCACAATGCCGGCAACATGCTCTTAACCATGCTCTCCCGCTACACCGGCAGCTTTCCCGCCGGCGTTCAGGCCCTGGCCGAAATCCTGGATGCCAAGGGCGAAATCCTGCCGGTCACCATCGACCGGGCCACCCTGGTGGCGGAACTGACCGACGGCAGCCGGATTTACGGTGAAAGCGCCATAGACACCCCCCGGGGCCATCAGCGCGAAACTATCCGGGATGTCTACCTGGTCCCCCATCACAGTGACGCGATCACCCTTTACCCGCCGGTTCTGGAAGCCATCACCGATGCCGACATCATCATCTTGGGACCGGGCGACCTGTTCACCAGCATCATTCCCAACCTCATCGTTCCCGGCCTGCGGGAAAAGCTTACTGCCGTATCCGCACCCCTTTTTCATGTGGTCAACATCATGACCAAATTTGGCGAAACAAACCACTATCAGGCTAGCGATTTCATCGCTACGATAGAAGGATTCACCGGACGGAAAATCAGCGGTGCCATCGTCAACACGCGACGACCCGATGACCGCCTGCTGGCC
>RCNF010000845.1_pt1 | contig 15987 bp, 11 predicted proteins | sample 2041311 | NCBI WGS metagenome assembly RCNF01 (sample SAMN09708228, study PRJNA481090) | Marine sediment metagenome, whole genome shotgun sequencing project. | biome: marine sediment; feature: ocean; material: sediment; isolation source: Sewage treatment plant 2 marine sediment (STP2) ... | reverse complement strand
CAGGAAACAAAAACTAAAATAAATAGGAATGGAAGATAAATTGAGTGCTTCATTGATTTCATAATTTAATATTTTACAGCCTACTGTTTATTTTTCCCCAGTCAGCTCTTGGGTATGTATCCGGACAAAGTTTCACCATGCCGAAAGGTACTAGTGCAGATGGAACAAAGAAAACTACTAAAAGGGGAAGTACACATCTGTATTTCATATACAGTTCAATTTACATTACTATTTTTTTAAATCATAACCATTGCAACTGCACAACTCCATAATTATCTGATTTCCACTACCCCCTTCCCATATATATATGTATGAATCAGGTAGTTGTTTTCTTCCCGATCTAGCCTGATTTTAGTATCTACATTGCCTTTTACCTCCGGTTTACCCAGCATGGCTGGCCAGCAGATCACCTGCTCTCCGGCGCCCCGTGCCTCAAAGATCAATAAATGATCCTCAAGCCTAGTATCCTCAAGTGGCACACTGGAAGACCGGATGGATATTCCTGTTCCCTTATTGGGAAGTATAAAGATGGCTTTACTTGATTCCTTTTCCGGAAAGCTTAAATCCATTCCTAAGAGTCCATCCTTCACCTGATATGGCTGATTAAGTACCGCCAGAAGCTTAGCAGGATTAATCAAGTGCTCTATACTGCTGCTGGCCTTCCCCTGTGAAAAGGCAATAACCTGCCCTGCTCCCTCATTTTCATTGATCACTGTGTATATTTCCGGAGAGTCACCCACTTTACCCTGCACCCATGGAAGTGATTTGGAAATATAAGGGAGAATCCTTTTTGATTTTTCAAGTTGTTTCCCCACAAACTCTCGTTCCTCCCTGCTCATCAAAGACAGGTCGCCCCAGAAGCCATGTCCGGCCAGCAGGGAACTATTGACGTTGTATTCCATAGAGCCAGCAATGTTATGGGGGTAAGAAGCATAGGTGAAAAGCTCCAGCGGGATCAGTCCTGCATACTCGTTGACGATGGTCCGCATGGACATGGTCCGGTATGAGGAATAATCATTGTATGCACTGGCCCCGTTATTCATAAAAAACAGTTTCCCCTGGCTCAGGGGGGCCAAGCCGATCATTACCCTGCGTGCTTCTGTCAGGTCAATTTCAATAATCAGCTCCGGCTCATATTGTGTAAGGACCTCCATGGCCTTTACCACGTATATGGGAAGCAGGAATTCATACCTGGCCCTGATTTCTTCAGGAGCATATGCATCTGATCCGTGATGTAAACCAGGCAGGCTGCTATAAAATGTATTAATGGCATCCCATTTCATAAAGCGACAACCCTGGTCGATCATCGCCTTACAATCCTGAATAAAGAGATCCAAGAAGTCGCTTACAAAATCGAAGGCTGGATGGCCCCACTGGGCCTGGATTGGATTAGCCTCAGAATCCCGGATCACCCATTCCTGATGTTCCCTGTAGCGGGAAGTTGTTGAGTCGATCCCCATGGGTGAGAACCAGAGACCCAACTTCATCCCATGTTCATCAAGCCTCTCCCTAATGGGTCCTAGGCCTTCAGGCAGTCGCTCGCTGTGAGGAGTCCAGATACCCATGGCCTGCTCCCAGCCGTCATCCAGAACGAAAATATCCACTCCCATCTGGGCAGCATATTCAATCTCCTCAAAAATACGGTCGTAGGTCAATATACCCCGGAGCGGTCTTCCGGGATTCTCCCGCTGCATCCCCCAGGTATTATAATAGAACTCAGGTTGCCTGGAAACCGGATTCTCGCATATCTGACTACTTAGGTATTCTCTAATGAGCTCCTTAGCCCTGTCCAAAGACTTTTGCTCGTAGAAAGCGGTGGCGGTCCATACCGACTCATAAGGATGTTCCGGATCGATAAGTTCCCCATCCAGATAAGCGCCTCTCAGGGCCTCAACAGAGACAGTTATCTGATCATTGATTTTGCGCGCACCGATTCCAAGAAAACGAAAATCTTCATCTCTCAGTGGAAAATTGAAGACCCCTTTTGTTCCCTGCATGGCATCATTGATGAGCTTTCCTTTGCCTATCTTTTCCTCATCCAGCAATCCCCCGGTATGGTCCTGGGAAGCATGTTCATATGCTGTCAGCCAGCTTAATGAATCTGAGGACAGAATGTGGATGGGCCCTTTCAGGACGGAGGAAGAATCGGAAAGCGGCAATATATTCAGCTCAGGGTAATACATGTGATTTCCCCTTTTTGAGCTATCAAAGTCAGTTGGCCGTTTCTCCCAGCTTGCCATCCGGATCTCCACGGATTCCGGCTTTTCTCCTTCCTTCATCTTCAGCTTGTAAGAGGGGAAGATAAAATGCATTTCTCCTTCCTTCTTGTTTAAGGCAAATTCCTCTCTTTGAGAATGGAGAATAAGCTGCTCTCTGACCAGCGTGGAATTCGGGAAGACCTGCTGCCTGATGAAGAGCCCCAGTCCATTCACTACTCCTTTTATTCCCTGAAACTCAAGGGTGTATTCGATCCCATCGTTTGGGAGTAGGCGTTTATTCATCTCCTTAAAAACCCACAGTTGATCTTCGGAGGATACCCGCTCCCCATTGATTACAAATTCGAAGTAGGGCGAGTCCTTATGGTTAAGGATTCGATCATCCTGCCTCATCCTATACTGGGGCCTGATCGCATCCGCTTTATTGCTGCTACATATAAAAGATTTTACAAACAGATCGTTTTCTATGCAAATGGTATTCAAAGAGGAATCATCTGTACATGCACTTATTTGAAGAATAAAGAGGAAAAGACAGATGGACCTATGTATATACATCTCAGGATCCCATATTAACAACCATGAATAAAGTTCCAATAACCACAAAGACCACAAAAACCGCAATCAGGAATCCGGTGATATCCTGTCGGTTCCATTTATATACCTCCAGTGAGGTGGAAGGAAATAACAGGACCTTTCGGGTTTCCTCTGGCTTGTTATAGGATTCCTCCAGATCCTGCAGATCGACTTCAGGCCCTTTCCCCCTGACCCGTGTTCTCATCTTCAGGAAGAAGCGCTCGGTAATCTCATCCTTGTTTTCCCGGGTAAAGAGGGAAACCAGGATAAGAACCAAGAAGGGGAATAGCAAACGAATCATCATTCTGATGGATTCGTTCAGCGCATAGGGCTTTTGGCTTAGGTCGAAACCCACGCTATGAATTAGCCATAGTTCGGGAAAGATATAACCCCTGGCCTCCATAGTTCCCTCCTCATTTATGCCAGTCTGTTTGGACCAGAAGATGGTTTTGGAAGGCAGGTTATAGGTTTTAGTAAATGCTACACCTGAGACAAGGTTAGCGGGTTTTGCTGTAGAGTTCTGCTCCTGCTCAGTTGAGTTCACCCATACTTCAATTTCCAGGTTCCGTTCCTCCACGTCAATATCCCTGGCAGTATAATTCCTGACAATGGGGGCTGGCTGAGTCTCCAATAGCAGGTTCTTATTCTGACGCATGGAAGGGACGATATTGGGAACCAGCATGGGAAGCAGATAAAAAATAAGCAGCGTAAGGATAATGGATGCCCATGCACCCTGCCGGTTGGCCCTTCTCCATTTTAATCCGAGCCAGAAAGCAGCTGCAAAAATGACAAAGAACTCCCAGATAAATTTCAGAATCTCAAGAATATTATCGAAACGTGTGGTGATAATGGCACCCCCGATTAGGAAAGCAGCCCCAAAAAACCTTCCCACCCATACATAGTGCATCTCTGACTGTTTTTTAACCAGCGGACGATATACATTGTGCAGCATCAGTCCGGAAACAGTAAGCATAAGGGCATCGGCGGTGGACATCAAAGCTGCCATCATAGAAGCAACCATCAGACCAACCAATCCAAGCTTTGCAGAGCCAAGCAGATCCCGGGTGGCATAACCCCATACCAGGTCGGAGTTTTGTACTTTACCTGTATATAGCAGGATGGCAGCAAGTCCCAGGACCCCCCAGAGGATGGTGCAGAATCTTTTCAAAAAGCCCCCGGTCACAAAGCCAAAACGGGCCGTATACTCATCTTTAGCTGCTGCATTGGTCACCAATTGATTGGGCTGGGTGACCACTGTGATACCAGCAATAAGAGCTGCGGTTATAATAAAATACCAGGTGAAGTCGATCAGGGTAGGTGCTCCGAAAATTTCAAAGAATGACTCGGGTAGTTTCTGATGCAAAATTTGCAGTGCAGATTCTCCACTTCCTCCTCCATACATGGCCTTAATCTTTGCCCATGAAAAGGGGATCAGCACCACAGAAAGGACAATAATGAAGAAGCCCTGAAGCATATCCGTATAAAATGCAGCCTCCAGTCCCCCCATGATTGCATAGAGCAATACAATCAGGCAAACGATCCATATCAACAGGTTTTCATTGATATAAGAAAAATTACTGCCCGGATTCATCCTTCTGAGTTCCTCTATACGCTGACGGTCCGGCTCCGTCAACTGCTCATAGTTCTGAGCCTCAAGAGTGGAGAGTTCCATGGCCAGGGTATGTTCTGCTTTCTCTGCAGCATCATAGAGTTCCACCGGCTTGGGGGTAATTGCCAATACGGTCTTGTTCATGGCAGTATAACCAACGGAAAGCAAGCCCATCATCCCGATGGTCCCGATAATGGCATAGGTGGCTGCCATTTTTTTTGATGCATAACGCTCCTCGTAGAAATCCCCCATGGTGAGCACCCTCATTCTGCGCAACCAGGGAGAAGTGATCCAGAACAGGGGAGTGGCAAAGACCATAAGCAGTGAGCTCCAGATCCCTGCCGCACCATTGCGAAAGGTAGTGGTGGCAACACCCACAGGGCCATCAGCCGATGTTGCCTGCCCAAAACTGGCAAAGGTCTGTACCAGCTTTCCAAACCTCCTTCCTCCCAGCAAATAATCTTCCTGGTTTTGGATGCGCTTGCTGGCGCGAATCCCTATGACAATAATCACCAGGAAGTAAACTAAAATAACAATGATATCGATAAGGGCGAGACCGAACATAAAAGCGAGTTTTTACAGGTTTAGAGTAGGGTGATCACTTGAAGTTTTCTCACAATGGACCAGAGAGATATCCTCTCCGGAATCGGGGAATGCAGCTCCACCTGAAAATCTGCTGATGCTAAGATTAGAAACATCCTCAGCGTAAATAGCGTTCCCATAGCATTCGTCTTTCTGGCTGCCCCATTTCAGGCTGCAATTATGAATCCAGACCTCACTGGATTGAAGGATATAAAATCCCGCCGTCTGGGAAGAAATGATGCCCTTTTTTGAAGGTCTGAGATCATACAGGCCACAGGGGTAGGCTGTCTTTCTGCTGATTTTCAACTGTACATCATGAAACCTGATGTTATTCACTTTTCCGGCATCCCCTCCCACAAATACCCCATTTTCACTGTTACAAATGATATTTGAAAAGATGATGTTTCTAACTATTCCTGTTTCACCCACTTCCTGCCCTTCAGCAAATCGCCATTTTGCATCTCTGTTATCAGCACTCTCTCTTTCATAGGAAGTGATATAAATGGGCTCTGCCTTACCCCACCACACATCATCAAATAGACGGCATTCTATCACAATATTGGAGAACATTACATTCTCGATGATTCCTTCATCGCGGTTCTGGATCCCGATTCCCCGGTTACTCCCTTCTATAATGCAGTTGCTGACCACAATGTTCCGGATGGCATCCATGTTTTCACTTCCAAGCTTAATGGAACAGGAGGTTGATTTGAGAATGCAGTTTGAGACCGTTATATTTTCAGTGGGTCCAAACTCTGCATACTCTCGCCTGGTCTTTAAACAGATGCAGTCATCCGCCGATTCTATATAGCAATTGGTTATCCTCACATTCCGTGTATGATCCGGATCGATCCCATCCGAATTCCGGATTTTCAAATCGTTCAAAATGCGAATTCCCTCAATGGAAACATCATCGCAACCCACCAGGTGCAGGCACCAATATGCGGCGTTTGAAAAGGTCACCTCCTTGATGGTCAGGTTGGTAAATCCAATGGGGGTAAATACATGTGGTCTGGGATCCTTTTCGGTAAAGGGTTTTAAATCATAAGCAGACTTTCTTTCCTTACCCATAAATGCTACGCCGTTGCCATCAATGGTGCCTTTCCCTGAGATGGATACTTTGTCCGCATACTCTCCTCCGATCCAGATGCTTCCTTCTTTAAAGTTCTCCCTAAAGGCACTTTTTGTATAGACACTCTCATCGGGATTTGCCAGCAGGCGGGCTCCGCTTTCCACATGCAGGTTCACATATGATTTAAGGTCGAAAGGTCCTGTCATAAACACACTACCCCCCGGGATTCTTACAATTCCTCCTCCATTTGCCGAACATTGATCAATGCTTTCCTGTATGGCTGCACTATTATCGGTCCGGCCATCTCCTACGGCTCCAAAGTCTGTTATATCATATATTTTCATGGGACGATTGTATTAAACTCTGTGATCTTTACCGGTCTTTTCTCCTTTGCCGACTTCGTTGCGGCCAGAGCAATGACAATGGACATTAATCCATCCCTTGCTCCCACCGGCATATCCACTCCGGTTTTTAATGCTTCAATGAACTGCTTCATCTCTTTCACATAGGATTCCTGGTAGCGCTCCAAAAAAAAGTGGAGCGGAAGGTCGCCCGAAACTCGTTCCCCAGTAAATAGCCTGTGATTATTGGGGAAGTTATTGTCGGCCTGAGCCATGCCCTTGCTCCCAAATACCTCCAGTCGCTGGTCATATCCATAGGCTGCTTCTCTCGAATTATCGATGACGGCCAGGGTATCGTCTTCAAAAATCAGGGTGGTTACTGCGGTATCGAAATCTCCAGCCTCTCCAATTCCGGGGTCCACTTTCACAGCACCCGCTGCAAATACCTCTTTAACCTCTTTCCCCGAAACGTACCTGGCCATATCGAAATCATGGATGGCCATATCCAGAAACATTCCCCCCGAGACTTTAATATAGCTGAGCGGAGGGGGTCCCGGATCTCGACTGGTAATTTTAATAATCTGCGGATCTCCCACAGAATCACTGACCACCAAATCGCGAATTTTCGCGAAGTCAGGATCGAACCTGCGGTTGAAACCCAGCATCAGTTTAACGCCACACTCCTCAACAACTTTCAGCACCTCTATCACCTTTGCAAGTGAGAGATCCAGAGGTTTTTCGCAGAAAATATCTTTCCCTGCGCGGGCTGCTTTTATGATATGGTCGGCATGCAGATCTGTAGGCGAACAGATTACCACTGCATCTACCTCTTCTATGGCAATCAATTCATCGAAATCATTCAGAACCCGGGGGACTCCATACTCCTTAGCAATTTCTCCCGATTCCTCTATCACATCCATCACTGCAACAAGCTCTACTCCTGCTACATTTCTACATAGATTATGCAAGTGAATTTTCCCGATCCGGCCCAATCCGGCCAATGCAACTTTTATTTTTTTCATCTTTGAAACTTTTAAGATTTGATTTTCTGCTTCGCTTTTTATAATCCCAGGCTTCTGATAAATTGTCTGTTGTTGGCTGCACATTTTTTTGGCGAACCCATGCCCGGCAATACATCCTGTTCAACCACTATCCATCCCTCATAACCCTTCTCCTTCAGTATACTAACTATGGAATTGAAGTCCACACTGCCTTTACCCAGTTCACAAAATATTCCCTCCTCAACGGACTTAAAATAGTCGAAATCTTCATTGGACGCGCGCCTGTCAACTTTTGGATCATAATCCTTAAAATGAATATGCCAGATTCGATCGTAATATTTGCTGAGTGCTTCCACCGGATCGCCACCACCAAATGCATAGTGCCCCATATCCAGGCATAATCCCAACAGAGAAGGATCGGTAAGCTCCAAAAGCCTGGCCACCTCTTTTGGCGTTTCCACATACCCCCCGCAGTGATGGTGAAACACAGTTCTTATCCCATACTGTTTCCTAACAGCAGCAGCAACTTTTTCCGCTCCGGATGCAAAAGTGATCCAGGATGCATCGGAGAGGCCCATCTCTTCTGAGATCCGGCCCGCATGATTGGTCCTCTCCTCCACTGTACCATTTGCATCGGCTAGCACAATAAATGCATCCTCATATCCTGCATCATACATCAGACCAGCAGTTTTGATGGCAGTTTCCACTCCATGGTCGTGCGCTCTTGCATCGGACAGATCTACAGGAACAAATGCACCCAGGAGTTGAAGTCCAAATCCTTTCATTGTCTCTCTAAGTTCCATAGATACAGTGGGCATAAAACCCCAATCACCTAACTCAGTACCCTCATAACCGGTCTCTTTCATCTCTGCCAATACCTGCTGAAATCCGGGAGATTTTCCCTCCAGGTCAAATTCAAGAGCTCCCCATGAGCAGGGTGCATTTGCAATTTTTATTCTGGCCATAGCAATTATAGTTTATGATTTTCTAAAATTTCCGGCTCCATTCGCTGGGCCACCTTTCAATGACCACCTTGGTCTGGGTGAAAAACTCAATGGCATGTCTCCCCTGGCCATGCAGATCACCAAAGAAACTGTCATTCCAACCGCTGAATGGAAATTGCGCCATGGGTGCCGCCACACCAATGTTGATCCCTATATTACCGGCATTGGCCATGTTGCGAAAGGTTCGTGCATGCAATCCACTCTTTGTAAAGAGACAGGCCATGTTTCCAAACTTATTCCGGTTTACGAAGTCAATGGCTTCCTCGAGCTTCTCCATATGCAGTAAACTCATCACCGGCCCGAATATCTCGGTAGCGATCAATTCACCATCCAGTGCGACATTTTCCAGAATGGTTGGTTTGATAAAATTCCCTTTTTCATAGCCTGAAATAGTGGTCTCCCGGCCATCCAGCAAAAGCTCGGCCCCTTCCGAAATACCCCTGGCTATGAGTCCTTCTATCCTTGTTTTGCTCGCCGGTGTAATCACCGGGCCCATCTCTATTCCTTCATCCATACCGAATCCGGTGGACTTATTTTTTGCCGCCTCCACCAGTGCATCCCTGATATTTCCTTGCTGATCCCCAACAGCAATTATATTTGATGCTGCGAGGCATCTTTGTCCGGCACATCCATACACACTATCGGCAATAATTTTTGAGGTCATCTCAATATCCGCATCGGGCATAACAATCACAGGATTCTTAGCGCCTCCCTGCGCCTGAACACGTTTGCCATTGGCTGCTCCCCTTTCATAGATATAACGGGCCACCGAAGTGGAACCTACGAAACTAATGGCCTTTACCTCAGGATGATCGAGCAAGGCATCCACGCTCTCTTTTCCCCCATGAACCAGGTTGATCAGTCCCGCTGGCAGGTCCAGTTGATCTATCAATTCAAAAACTTTCATCATGGTAAGGGGCACCTTTTCTGACGGCTTCAGAATAAAGCTATTTCCACAGGCAATGGCATAGGGCAGAAACCAGAAGGGGATCATTCCCGGGAAATTAAATGGGGAGATACATGCACATACACCTACGGGCTGACGGATCATAAACTCATCAATACCAGGAGCCACATTTTCAGAAAACTCGCTCTGCATCAGGGTGGGTGTAGCACAGGCTGTCTCCACATTTTCTATACCGCGCTGAATCTCTGCCTTGGATTCCGCAAAACTTTTTCCACACTCCAGGGTGATCAACTCTGCAATCTTTTCCTGATGCTCCTCCAGCAATTGCTTCAGTTTATAAAGGGGCTGAACTCGCTTCATGGCTGGGATATATCTCCAATCCTTTAAAGCAGCAGAAGCAGCCGAAACTGCATCCTGAACATCCTTCTCTGTCTCTCTGCCAATTGGCACTTTTGCCAGAATCTCCTGGTTCGCAGGGTTAAGCACATTCACAGTAGCCTTTTCCTTGCTTTCAACCCATTTCCCGTTGATATAATTCTTTAGTGTCTCCATGTTATTTCTGATATAATATTATTAGCGTCCAAGTAGTATATAAATCATGATGGTAATAAAAACCAGGGCGATCGACAAGGGCCTGGTGTACTTCCAGCCCTTCATGTCAATAAATGAGGCTTCGGCCCTGTAATCGAATACTTTGCCAGGGTAATAGTGTGATACCACCAGCATAATGATCATATTCAACACAAATTCAATTCCCCATATATGGATAAAGTGAATATCTACCTTGAAAATAAAGGTGCTTAGAATATAAAAGAGCAATCCAAAGACCAATGCTGCCTTGGCCCCAGTGGCTGAGACCTTTTTCAGGAAAAATCCAGCCAGCATAATGGAAGCGATGGGAATGAAAAAAATACCGTTTAATTGCTGAAGTAACTGGTATAAACCATCAGGTGCTCCGGCAACCAGTGGAGCAGACAGTATGGCAAAGAATGCCAGGATGGAAGAGGTAGCCCTCCCGACCCACACCAGTCGCTTTTCCGTGGCCTCTCTATTTATATGCCTCTTATACACATCTAGGCTAAATATGGTGGCGGCACTGTTCAACACACTGTTAAACGTACTTAGTACAGCCCCCATGACCACAGCCGCAAAAAATCCAACCATGCTTAGTGGCAACACCTTCTTCACCAGCGCTGGGTAGACATGGTCCTGGTTTTCGTACATGGAGTCGCCGAAATAGTAGAATCCAATGACCCCAGGAACAATGATAATAATGGGCACCAGGATTTTTAATACACCGGTAAAAAGCAAACCCTTCTGGGCCTCCTTTAAATTTTTAGCCCCAAGGGCCCGCTGTACAATGGTCTGGTTCATTCCCCAGAAGTAAATCTGATTGATAATCAATCCCGTGAAAAGTACCCCAAAGGGCATCACAGAATCCCTGGCTCCTATGACATTGAATTTCTCCGGTGCATTTTCATAAACCTTTGTAAGTCCGGTCATAATGTTTCCGTCACCTATGCTGAACAGCGCAATTAAGGGAACCAATACACCCCCTATAAGTAAGCCATACCCGTTAATGGTATCCGAATAGGCCACCGCCTTTAATCCCCCGAAAATGGCGTAGAGGGATCCAATGAGCCCGATGACCACCACTGTGATCCATAAACCCTGTGATTGGCTGACTCCCAGAACTTCCGAAATATTGAAAATACTTTCAAAATTGATCGCTCCTGTGTAGAGAACAATGGGAAGGAGGGTAACCACAAAGGAGACCACCAGGATCAGCGCCACCAGGCTGCGGGTGGTCCCGTCAAACCTCTTCTCCAGGTATTCAGGGATGGTGGTGAGTCCCATTCTCAGGTATTTTGGGACAAAATAGATGGCTGCAACCACCAGTGCCAGGGCTGAGGTGACTTCCCAGCCAATAATGATGAATCCGTTTTTATAGGAGGAGCCATTCATTCCAATAAGGTGCTCTGTGGAGATGTTGGTGAGCAACATGGAACCGGCTATAACCACTCCCGTGAGACTGCGACCGCCAAGAAAGTAACTGTCGGCTGTTTCCAGCCGTTCTTTTCTCAGCTTCCACCAGACATAGATGGCCACAAAGGCTGTAAAACCTACAAATGTGATTGCAGTCAACATAAATTAACTATAAAAAATGGCGTTGCTTCTTCTTCTTTTCCAGATAGTTAAGACGCGCCTCGTTCACAGAATCCGACTCAGAAACCTCTGCAATGGGGACATCCCACCAGGCGTGTCCATATCCTGCCATTTTTCGTTCCGCTACAGTTTCAATGTAGATCACTGTGGTTTTTACCTCCCTCTTTGCATCAGCCAACGCTTTCTTAAAGGATGGAATATCATCCGTTCGGAACACACTGGCACCTAAACTCTCTGCATTGGTAGCCAGATCAACCGGGAGCTTTTCTCCATCCAGCTGACCTGTTTCTAGATTCCTGAATTTGTAGTCTGTTCCAAATCCCTCACCTCCAATGGACCTTGAAAGTCCGCCAATGCTGGCAAATCCATGATTGTTAATCAGGATCACCGTGAGCTTGTAGTTTTCCTGCAGGGAAGTGATAATCTCCGATGGCATCATCAGGTAGCCACCGTCTCCCAGCATGACATATACTTCACGTTCCGGTGCAGCCAACTTCACCCCCAGTGCACCCGGAAACTCGTATCCCATACAGGAGTAACCATATTCCAGGTGGAAACCTTTGGAATTTCGTGTTCTCCATAATTTATGCAGGTCACCCGGCAAACTCCCCGACGCACAAACCAGTACATCCTCGGGATCGGAAAAGGTGTTTACTGCACCAATCACTTCAGACTGACTGGGTAAACCTTTGCTATCCGGCGTGTAGGCTGCTTCAACCTTCTGATCCCAGTCTCTGTTGAACCTGAGGGCCTCTTTCTGGTATGAATCTTCAGTTTCATAGCCTTTCAAGGCCTCGCTGAGTTCTTCAAGTATGGTTCTGGCATCTCCAGTCAGTGCCAGTGCACTCTGCTTATATGCATCAAATTCGGCAATGTTGATATTGATGAATTTTACACTTTGGTTCTGGAAGGCTGTTTTGGATGCAGTTGTAAAATCACTGTAACGCGTTCCTATTCCTATCACCAGGTCGGCCCGCTGGCTATAAAAATTGGCTCCTTCTGTCCCGGTTGCTCCGGCAGCGCCCAGATTAAGCGGATGGTTATAGGGAAGTGAGCCCTTGCCTGCAAAGGTCTCCATCACTGGAATTCCAGTATTCTCAATAAAGGCTGATAGCTCATTTTCTGCTTCACTGTATAGCACTCCTCCTCCTGCAATAATTATTGGACTGGATGAGGATTTGATCCACTCCACGGCCCTATTCATGGCTTGGCGATCAGCAGCGGGCCTGGGGATGTGCCAGACTCTCTTCTCAAAGAGTTCCACGGGGAAATCATAAGCTTCTGTCTGAACATCCTGGGGCACCGACAGGGTAACAGTCCCGGTATTGGAAGGTGAGGTGAGCACCCTCATCACCTCGGGCAAACTGGTTAATATCTGCTCGGGACGATAAATACGGTCCCAGTATTTAGAAACGGGTTTGAAGCAGTCGTTCACTGAAAGATCCTGAGAAAATGGGGATTCAAGTTGCTGAAGTACCGGGGCCACAGTTCTCTGAGCGAAAATATCGCCGGGAAGGAGCAATACCGGCAGTCTGTTGATGGTGGCTGCAGCAGCTCCACTGATCATATTGGTGGCACCGGGTCCAATGGAAGAGGTACAGGCAAAAGTGGAGAGCCTGTTTTTCATTTTGGCATATCCCGCGGCCATATGCACAGCGGCCTGTTCATTCCGAACCATGATATATGGGAAATCGGGCGATTGTTGCAAGGCCTGACCAAAACCAGCCAGGTTCCCATGTCCAAAGATTCCTGCACAGCCAGCAAAAAACTGATACTCCTCTCCATCCCGACCGGAGTACTGATTCTTTAAGAATGCTAAAATGGCCTGGGCAACTGTAAGCTTTTTAGTTTTCATATGTTCGTGTATTAAAAACCTCCTTTTGATTCAATAAAGTCAAGAATCTCTTTTTCATAGGGATTAAAATTGGCACACCCCAGCTTGGTTACCACCCATGCACCACAGGCATTTCCCATCCTGCAGCTTTTATAAAGGTCCCAGCCCTTCAATTGCCCGTAGATAAATCCGGCTGCAAAGGCATCCCCTGCACCCAGAATATTCAGGACCTCCACCGGAAAACCAGGCACCTCCTGTGAGCTTCCATCCGGCAAGTGGATTTTCGCCCCGCGAGATCCGGTTTTCATAACCAGGGCCTTCACACCCAGGGCCAGAATTCCCTCAATGGCCTCATCCAGGTTACCGGTGATTTCCGGCGCAGAAATTTGCTGATGGGTAATGTTTAATTGGGAATTATCACTGATATAGGCTGCAAGGACCTCTTCCTCGGTACCAAGTACAATGGACGCATTCTTCATAAAAGCACGGACCGTGACCCCAAAGGCACGGATATCATACCACTGATCGGCCCGGAAATCAAGATCCAAAATGACCGGCACCTCATTCTTTACGGCAATCTCTGAAGCCAGGAATGCCGCACTGCGGGTAGGTTCCATATTTAAAGCCGTTCCCGAAAATTCAATCAACCGGGATTTTTCAATTTCAGCAGCAAGGACATGATCCATGGTGATCTGGGAATCGGCACAATTATCGCGGTAATAGACCAGTGGAAACCTGTCGGGGGGTTCAATCCCCAGCACAACCGCGGAACTTCTGGCACCCTCAATAACAGGGATCTTTTCGGTAATCACCCCCTCCTTCTCCAGGAAGTTGAGAATGAAATCTCCAATTTTATCTTTGCCCACACCGGTTAGTAGTGCCGCTTTTAATCCAAGTCTGGTGCATCCCACAGCAATATTTAAAGGGGATCCCCCTACAAAAGCATGAAATCCCGGAATCTCTTCAAAGGCTGTTCCAGGCTCCTGGGAATAAAGATCGATGGAGGACCTTCCATAACTGATGACATCAAATTTTTTCTCCTGCATGACTGTTCTTATTTGTTTGCTTTTACCATTGGAATCCTGGGATCAAGACCCTTCCACGAATCATAGATCCACTTGTGATCGGGATCATCGGTATTGGCCAGGGACTGATCACTTCCTGTAAGAAAATTGAGGTAGTAGACATTATATCCATGACCCGCTGCAACGGGATGATAACCTTCGGGCACCATCACCACATCGTTATGCCTGGCCACAGCGATCTCATCCAGGCTTCGGTCGTCTGTGTAGACTTGTTGAATGGCAAAGCCCTGGGGCTTGTCGATCTTATAGAAATAGGTCTCTTGCAAGTTCGCCTCTATCACCTTCCCATCTGCATCAACCTTTCTGGTATCGTGTTTGTGTGCAGGGAAAGAGGACCAGTTGCCTGAGGGAGTATAAACCTCCACTGAGACCAGCCGGTGACAATCAAACCCGGGCTGAATTAAACTGTTGATCTGCCGGGTGGCATTGTCACCTCCCCGGATCTCTATGGCTGCTTCTTCTGGTGTCTTGAAACAGGCCGGATGATCCTGGTCGGTTTCACACCATCCATAACCCAGGTCCAGCTCCTCACTTTCTGCTGTCAATTCAAAAGCTGTATTCCTGGGTAAATAAAGGGTATGAGCAACCCCACTGAAAACATCTTTCCGGCCGTTTTTTGTTTCCCAGCTTCCCCTGCTGGTGACTACGCTGTAATTTCCTCCCAGCAGAATAATGCCATATTCATTGTCTTTGGTATTCCCGCTCCAGGTCTCATCCTTTTTCATCAGGCGAGCCTCAAAATTGAGGTATTCCCAGCCTGCATCCTCCTTAAGAATGCGCTGATAGACCCCTTCTCCTGCCATTGATTTTACCAGCAGGGGATACTTTTTATCCCTGTTTATCATGTCTTAAATTCTCCTATTTTATGTGTGGCTCCCAGCAATCTGAATTTTTCCATGTATAACTTCTTCAAGTCATCCATATAGATCCTTCCCGGTGGAACCGGATCAAATTCTTCGGGGTGCTCTTTGAAATGTTCCCGGTGAACCCTGGTCCATACCATGCGGGCATCGGTTGCAATATTGACTTTACATATACCGTAAGTTATGGCTTTTTTTATTTCCCAAAAAGGGACCCCGCTGGCGCCTGTTCCCAGGTTTCCAGCACTGGCATTGATTCGTCTGACTTCTGTGGGGTCCACCGCCGATCCCCCATGAAGCACCAGGGGGAATCCTGGCAATCGCCGCTGAATCTCCTCCAGAATCTCCAATTGAAGGGATTGCTCACCTGAAAATTTATAGGCCCCATGACTGGTTCCAATGGCTATGGCCAGACTGTCGCATCCAGTTTGTGAAACAAAATCTATCACTTCATCGGGACTGGTATATCTGCTGGCACTGGTTTCGATCACCAGATCATCCTCCACTCCTGAAAGTATCCCCAGTTCAGCTTCAACCTCCACACCGGCAGCATGGGCCTTCTCCACAATCTCTTTTGAGATGGTCACATTTTCCTCGTAGGGTTCATGGGAGGCATCGATCATAACAGATGAAAAACCTCTTGAAGAGATGGCTTCTAAAACTGATTGCTTGTTTCCATGATCCAGGTGAACAGCAAATAGGGTCCCGGGGTAGATCTTATCCGCCGCTTCTATCAT
>RCNF010000870.1_pt1 | contig 15988 bp, 13 predicted proteins | sample 2041311 | NCBI WGS metagenome assembly RCNF01 (sample SAMN09708228, study PRJNA481090) | Marine sediment metagenome, whole genome shotgun sequencing project. | biome: marine sediment; feature: ocean; material: sediment; isolation source: Sewage treatment plant 2 marine sediment (STP2) ... | reverse complement strand
AGGTCCAGAGCGATCGCCTGCAGCCCTCTTCCGCTCCCTGATCCGTTCTCAGGGCTGGGACAGATGGCAGTGTTTGGTTGCGTGATCGCGGTGCGGACCTCCACACCCGAATTTGAAACACAAAGATTACCAAGGGTCCCAAAGACGGCCACAAAGCATCACACTTGAGGGTGGGATCTCTGTTCCGGTTGCGATGACACACTTTCAATTGCGATGCTTTGTGGAACCCTCGTGGTTCTTTGTGCCCTTTGTGTTTCAAGCCTGCGATGAATGTGATGGCGCTGATCCTCGCTAGTCGAGGATCTGTTGGAACGCCTCGGCCAGAGTGGGAGCTCTGAATAGGTACCCGGTGTCTTGGAGAACACGCGGTGTCACCTTCGTTGATGACAGCAGCAGCGCCTCGGCCATCTCGCCGAGGGCGAGTTTGACGGCAAACGCCGGCGCCGGGACGATGGCAGGTCGGCCGAGGTATTCGCCGAGGGCCCGGGCAAAGCCCTTGCTGGTGACGGCTTCGGGAGCGATGATGTTGACAGGCCCCTTGATGTTCTCGAGGCCGAGGACGTGATCGACCGCACCCACGACATCGCTCATGGCGATCCACGGCCACCACTGTCTGCCGGAGCCCATGGGCCCTCCAAAACCGAGTTTGAACGGTGGCAGCATCTTCTCGAGGGCGGCGCCGTTGCCGAGAATCATGCCGAACCGGAGGAGGACCACCCGTGTCGATTCGGATTGAGCCTCCATCGCCGCGGCCTCCCACTCGCGTGAGAGGTCGGCGAGGAATCCCTTTCCCGGTGCCGATCTCTCGTCGAGAACCTCGTCTGCCCGGTCGCCGTAGAAACCGGTCGCAGAAGCGTTGATGAGTACAGGGGGAGGGACGGCTGCCCGGCCGATGGCGGCCACGATGGTGCGGGTGGCGTCGAGACGACTCGAACGCAGCTCATCCTTGACCTTCGGCGTCCACCGCCCCCGGCTGATGCTTCGTCCGTTGAGATTGATGACAGCATCCGCTCCGGAGATGATCTTCGGGTCGAGATCGCCCGCAATCGGATCCCACCGGGCCTCGATCTCGGGGTCGATGGGGTCCCGGCGAACCAAAGATGTCACGTGATGCCCCCGCTGCCGCAGATGTGCGACCAGCGCGCCTCCAACAAAGCCGCTCGCTCCGGAAATGATGATCTTCATAGCCCCAGGATAGCGCTCTCTCGACGGCCGGTATTCCAAGCGTGGGCAACCGCAGGCTCTCGACTGTCGATGTTCTGACCGAACTACGCTGACCAGTCCATGGTGTGGTCGGCGACAATCTCGGAAAGCGCCGTGATGTGTTCCCAATGGTCGTTGAGCGCGGAAATATAGCGGAAACCGCTGCCTCCCGCCGCTGTAAATCGCTCGCGGCTCCGAACCGCGACCTCCTCGAGGGTCTCGAGACAGTCGGCCGCAAAGCCGGGGCAGATGACGTCCACCCCGCCGACGCCGGCTTGGCCCCACCGTGTGAGGCGGGCATCGAGTTCGGGCAGGAGCCAAGGTTCCTTACCGAACCGTGATTGGTAGGCCATGTGCCACCGGCCGGGCGCGAGATCGAGGCGCGCGGCCAGGGCACGGGCGGTGGCGGCGCACTGTTTGGGATAGGGGTCACCGAGGTCCGCGTATCGGCGAGGAATGCCGTGAAAGGACATCAGAAGCCTGTTCGGCGAGCCGCTTTCGTTCCAGAACTCTTGGGCCACCGATTGGAGGGCCGTCAGATAGGCGGGGTGGTCGTGATAGTCGTGCACCGTGCGGATTTCCGGGGCCGCCGTCATGCCGGACGCGGCTTCGGCGACGGCATCAGCCGTCGACGCCGTCGTCGTGGTGCTGTACTGCGGATAGAGGGGAAGGATCAGGATGCGGGAGCATCCCCGTTCGGAGAGCGCAGCGATTCCATCGTTGATCGATGGCGATCCATAGCGCATGGCCACTTCCAATGCGACCCCAGTGCCGGCCGTATCGCTCAATCTCTCAGTGAGAGCGTCGCCGATTCGCCTGGTCGTGACCGTCAGCGGCGAGCCGTCGTCGGTCCAGATGCTGCGATAGAGGGCGGCCGATCTCCCTGGCCGGAAAGGGAGAATGAAGAGGTTGCGGATCAACCACCAGCGGAGCCGCGGCAGATCGACGACCCGACGATCTGCGAGGAATTCGCGGAGATAGCTCCGAACGGCCTGGGTGGTCGGAGCCGCCGGGGATCCGAGATTGGTCAGCAGGACGCCGAAAGCCGGCCGGGGAGCTTGACCGCCATCACCAACGGTGGACATCGCTCCCCTTCGCGACGCTCAGCGGTTCACTGAGCGGTGGGTTCGTCCGCAAAGTCGGCGGGATCGAACGCGTCCATATCGGGCACCTTCGCCATGATCTCTTTGATCATTTTCTGGTGCTGGACCTCTTCGTCGCGAAGCCGGACGAAGAGTTTATTGATATCCTCGTCGGTCACCGACGGCAGGGCGTCGTGGTAGAACTCGTAGGCCTTGATCTCGGCGTTGAGAGCGACCTCGAGGGCATCGTTGATCGACATGAAGGCGCGGGCGCCGTCGTAGTCGGGCGCCTCGATGTCATAGATCATCGAAGTGTCGGCGGTGGTGGGTTCGTCACCGAAGAGCTCCACACGCTGGGTGGTGAGGACCTCGGCGTGCTTGACCTCATTGTCGGACATGAAGCGGAAGAACTTGGCTACCTCGGGAGTGTGGTGGGCCTCGAGTTGCTCGGCAAACTCGTCGTATCGCTCCTTGGCTTCTTCTTCGATGGCGATGGCAAGATCGAGGGTGTCGCGAAGATTGAGGGTTGTGAAATCGATAGTGTGGCTCATGGTGTGCCTCCAGCTCGTCGCCGGGTATTGTCGAGGCGACGGTCGTAGGGGGGAACTGTGAACCCGCCGAGGGTGGTTGTCAAGATGCCCGACGCCAGCGAAGGCGCTCCCAGATCATTCCCGCGACCCAGCCGACGGCCATGAAGAGGATGACCGCCCCCGTGTGCCACACGAGTACGTGGGAGAGATTGGACATGGGACACAGAAGGTGAATGACCGCATCCGAGGCCACGGTGGCGCCTGCGCCTCCGAGGAGACCTGCGGTGGGTGCCCGCAGCGGGAGGGCGCGGAAGACCAGCCACAGGGTCACGAGAAAGGTCGGGAGGGCCATGGCGGTTTCGTGTCTGAGACAGCCGATGCCCGGGGCGATACCGCTTCCGGGCATGGTGATCGCCGGTGAGTAGACCGAGGTTGCGATACCGACGAGGATCTGCACGGCGAGAGCGGTAAGGGCCGCGATGCGAACGGCGCCCCCAGGGATGCCCTCGCCGGGGACCGCCTCGCGAAGGGCTAGACCGACGAGCAGGACACCGAGGGCGAGCTGGAGGATGGAGCATCCCCAACTCAGCCACATGGGTAGCTGGTCCATATCGGGGCGGAGGCTGGCCTTGGCGAGCACGAAGGCCAGCACGACGGCGAGGATCGCCACCGCCAACATTGTCCGCACCCACGCCGGATGGAGCGGACTAACCGGGTGCAGATCGCCCTCAATCGCCTCGCGCAGATCGTCGGGGATCGAGTCGAGACTCATTTCACGCACCCTCCTCGATCATCTGTTCTCTGATCTTTTTCAACCCACGGTGAGCGCGCACCTTGGCGGTGCCCGGTGCGATCCCGACAATGGCTCCAACCTCCTCGAAACTCATGCCGAGCAGGTGGTGGAGGATGAGGACCTCCTGTGCCGCTCGCGGCAGAGTGCCGAGCAGCCGCTGCACGGTGGCTCGATCGGCGAGCTGGTCCATCTCCGGCGGCACCGGAATCTCCGGGAGATCCTCGTCGGGAAGCACCTCCTTGCGCCGCCGCATGGAACGAAGGTGCATCAAGGCGACGTGCCGGGTAATGGCGTAGATCCACGGCCGCACCGGGCGCGGCGGGGTGTAGGTCTGCCGGGCGCGGTGGAGTTGGAGAAAGGTCTCCTGGAGCAGATCCTCGGCCATGGTTTGATTGCGAACGAAGGTCCATAGGTATCGAATGAGTGGACGCTTCAGGGCGTCGTAGAGGCCCGTGAACGCATCCATGTCCCCCTTCTGATAGGCGATCATCAGCTTGATCAGCTTTTGCTCTTCCGCCTGACGATCGACTGCCATCAGTGACTATGCCTTTCTGCCGAGGGACGTTACCTGACCCGGAGTATAACCCGCCTGCGCCCGGAGAATATTCTCCGGGAGTACGCGTCCGTTCCCGATCCCGATCCCAATCCCGATGCCCGGTCGACGAGCACACGTGACGAGTTCTCCGGTGCCACCCGTAGCATTGATCGGCATCGACGATTCACCTTCGCCGGAGAAATGTACCGCCGAACAATGCAACAAATGGCACCACACCACGTGCACCGGATGGAGAACCCTCCCCACCGGGACGTGCCGGGCTCGACATTGTGCAGGCAAGATGTCCCGGAGCCGCATCGCGAACCGCACAATTACGCTACCGGGCACTCCACGGGTTCAGCGCTGGTTACAGTGCGCTCCAGCTCAGAAGGAGGCCGCCGCTCGCGCGGGCAGCGTGGTCCGAGCCGTCCAAGTATCTCCCGAACGACCACGCTGCCCGTGCGACGCTGGGACGCCGGGGGCGGACCAGAAGGCCGGTGCCCCGGGAAGCCAGCCCGGTGCCTGGCTCTCTTTTCGCCGCGAAAAGGTGCCTGGCATCCGCTCCCATCGCCTACCCGGGGAGGTACCATGCACTCATGTCCGAAGCCTCTTCCCTGGTGAACTGGTTCCGCGCCAACGCCAGGGCGTTGCCTTGGCGGACGACGCCCCGCGACGCATACGCGACCCTGGTGTCCGAGCTGATGGCGCAGCAGACTCAGCTCGACCGCGTCGTGCCACGGTTCGAGGCCTTCGTTGAAAGGTTCCCGAATCTCCGGGCGCTGGCGGCAGCGACCGAGGACGAGGTGCTCGAGCTGTGGTCCGGGCTCGGCTACTACCGACGGGCCCGCCTCCTTCATAGACTCGCGCGCGAAGTCGCAGCCGGAGGTGGTGACCTGCCGAGAACGGCGGCAGAGCTCGAAACGCTGCCCGGGATCGGTCCATACACCGCGGCGGCGGTGGCTTCCATGGTTTTCGGCGAGGAGGTTCCTCTCATGGACGGCAATGTCGCTCGGGTGGGTGCGCGGGTGCTTGCCCTGGCCGAGGATCCGCGGGCGAAAGCGGGCCGGGTCGCCGTTTTAGATTGGGTTCGCGCCATGATGGCCGTTGTCCCGCCGGGCGAGGTCAACGAGGCCTTGATGGAGCTCGGAGCGACGATCTGTACACCCTCGCAACCGACCTGCGAGCGCTGCCCATTGGTCGACGGCTGTCGTGCATGTGAAGAAGATGATCCAACGGCCTACCCTCCACCGCGGCAAACCCGGGAGACCATCGAGGTGCGCTGGTTGGCGGTTGCCATCGAAGACCCTGCCGGGCGCTGGTTGTTGCGACAGATTACCGAAGGTCCGATCCTCCGTGGACTGTGGCTGCCGCCGTTCGCCGAGATCGATGCCCAGCGATCCCTTGAAGACCAGGTTCGCCGGCTTCTTCCGTTCCATTCAACCGCCTTCATCGAGTTTTCAGGGCCGATCAAGCACTCGATCACCCATCGGAGGATCGAGGTCAGCCCGGCGAGGATCATCCTCGGCGACACGAGGAAAGCGCCGAGGGGCTGGAAGTGGGTCGATCCCGACACCCCGAACGTTCCGACTTCGTCCCTTCTCGCGAAGATGCCGGCATCGTTCTCCGACCGATATCGGGCGACGTCACCGGCAAAGCCTGAAGCTGCGGAATAGGAATGAATGGCTATTCATTTTTCCTGTTATACTGCCGAGGTGCGGCAAGCCTTTCGAATTCAGTCTTTTTTCTTTCTTTGAGGTTCTGAGGAGGGGTCATGCACCACGCCACCGCGTCATCATTTCTGGGAATTTCGGGCGTTGTCTGGTTTTGGGCACTCACCATCATCGGCGTCGGCGCGGTGGTGTTCTCGCTGAGCCGGCGATTCAGCCTGCTCAAGACGGGCAGGGCCGACAACAGGTTTGACCGGCTCGGTGAGCGATTCAAACACGTTCTGGTCTACGCCTTCGGCCAGAAGAAGATGTTTGACGACCCCTTTGCCGGGATCTATCACATGCTGATCTTTTACGGCTTCCTGGTGGTCAGTGTCCGAACGGTCACCATGGTTCTCGAGGGACTCTTTGCGGGTTGGGAACTGCCGCTGCTCCACACCGGGATCGGTCATGCCTATCTCTTCTCCAAAGACATCTTCGAGGTGCTCGTGCTCCTCGGTCTCGTCTTTGCCGTCTGGCGGCGGGGGATTCAGCGCAAAGAGCGTATCATCCAGTCCAAAGGCGCGTGGATCGTCATCGGGCTGATCGCGATTCTGATGCTGACGGACCTCGTCTCCGAGGGGGCCAGGATCGCCGCCGGCGATCTCGATGGCAGCTTCCTGCCGGTGTCGGCGCTCTTCGGTTCGATGATGGCCTCGTTCTCGGCGGCCAAGCTCCAGATCGCCTACAGCTCCATGTGGTGGCTCCACCTGATTACGCTCTACGTCTTCGCCAACGAGCTGCCGTACTCCAAACACTTCCACGTCTACACCTCGATCTTTAACGTTTTCTTCGCCAAGCTCGACGCACCCGGCAAACTGCCGACGATGGATCTGGAGAACGTCGACGAGAACACCCGTTTCGGGATCTCAACCATCACGGACTTCACCTGGAAGCAGATGCTCGACATGTACACCTGCACCGAGTGCGGGCGGTGCCGCGAGTACTGCCCCACGACCCTGACCGACAAGCCGCTCCAACCGGTGCTCTTTCTCAAGTCCGTTCGAGATCAGCTCTATAGCGAGCAGAAGGAGCTTCTCTCGACCCCGGGCGAAGAGGCTCAAGGATCGCTGCATGAGCTGGTTCCCGTGGTGGTCGACCCAGAGGTGATCTGGGCCTGCACGACCTGCCGGTGGTGTGAACGGGCGTGTCCGCTCGACATCAGCTATGTGGACAAAATCGTGGAGCTGCGCCAGAACCTGGTGCTCGAGAAAGCCGAGTTTCCCGAAGAGGCGCAGCCCGCGTTCCGTGGCTATGAGGTCAACGGCAACCCCTGGCAGCTCCCGGCGGAGGAGCGGGCGAACTGGGCCGAGGGCCTCGACATTCCTCTGGCGTCGGAGGCGGGTGGTGATTTCGAGTACCTGTTCTTTGTCGGTTCCCCGGGCAGTTATGACGACCATGGCAAGAAGGTGTCCAGGGCGCTGGCGAAGATCCTCAAAGCGGCTGACATCAAGATCGCCATCCTCGGGCCCGAGGAGGCGTCCACCGGCGATGCGGCGCGTCGTCTGGGCAACGAATACCTTTACCAGATGCTCGCCATGCAGAACATCGAAGTCATGAACGGCTATGGTGTCAAGAAGATCGTCACCAACTGTCCGCACGTCTACAACACCCTGGCGAACGAATACCCGGACCTGGACGGTAACTACGACGTGGTTCACGGGACCCAGCTGGTTGCTGATCTCGTTCGACAGGGCCGAATCGATTTGACCCAAACCGTCGATCTTGATCTCGCCTATCACGATCCCTGCTATCTGGGGAGGACCAACGGTGAGTACGACGCGCCGCGGTATCTTCTCGACGAGATCCCGGGACTCAAGGTGCGGGAGGCCGAACTGAGTCGCGATCGGTCCATGTGTTGCGGTGCGGGTGGCGGCCGGATGTGGCTCGAAGAGGACCTCGGGACCAGGATCAACCAGTTGCGCTTCGATCAGCTTCGGGCGACCGGGACCCCGGAAGTTGCCGTCGCCTGCCCATACTGTTTCTCCATGCTCTCGGACGCCCAGCGCGAGGGAGGGTTGGAGGACGCGCAGACACTGGACGTGATCGAGTTGGTGGCCCAGTCTCTCGATGCGTGACGATTTTCCGGAGCATTGGCTCGTCGAACCGGTCCCGGTGGGGCGGCGTTGCGGTCACCCGCGGGTAAGACCACAGGCGAATCGATGGCGGGTGTATTGCGGTGGATAGGCCAAAGGACTATATTGGAAGTGCATTCGAGACATGTCTTGCATATTGACAATGGTCGTGCGGACGGGTGTTGTCTTGAAATAACGTGCCGCGTTTTCCCGTCGCGACCGATCTTTGAGTGATTTTAAAACCAACAATCCTCGGGCTGCGACAGGGTCGGTCTTCTCCCCCCTGCCGAAGGGTTGTATGTATCTTCGATTGGAGGGCTCAGCGTGGCCAGAAATTTCAACAAACGGAATCTCACCACCGGAGACATCGCCAAACTGTGCGGTGTGAATTTTCGAACGGTGATCCGATGGATACAACGTGGCCACTTGAAGGCTTTCCAGCTTCCCGGAAGGGGCGACAACAGGGTCCAGATCGCCGACTTCATCGAGTTTCTCAACGAGAACAATATGCCGATCCCGGAGGAGCTCCAGTCGTCCGCGAAAAAGGTGCTCATCGTCGAAGGGGACACGAAATCCGCCACCTCGATGGAGAAAGCGCTGCAGGGCGCCGGCTTTGAAACGCGGTTGGCCACTGACGGATTCTCGGCCGGTGCGTTGGTGAGTTCATTCGGACCCAACGTCATGACCGTCGATGTCGGGATGAAGGGCATCGACGGGGCTCGGGCAATCAAGCTGATGAGGGACGATGCCCGTCTCGGTCTCGCGAAGATCATCGCGGTGACTTCAGCCAGTACGAGCAAAAAAAAGCGGGACGAGCTGCTCGCCGCGGGGGCGGACGAGGTTCTCAGTCGTCCGATTCGCGGGGTGGACCTTGTTCAGAAGATTACCGATCTGATCAGCTAGCCCAAACAGAGATCAACCCGATTATCCGGGCCTTCCCACACACTGACCATGAGCAGTGCGCCGCCGATGGCGGCGAGTCCGGCTTCGATTTCCCCTGCCAAAACCTCGGCGAGCCGCTCCGCGGACGGGGTCGGACTGCCGATCTCCGGGTGGCGGTTGAGATCGCTCTCCCGTAGGGGGTCCACGGTCTTGGCGAGAATGCTGTGGACCTCGTGGAAGTCGAGCGCAAAACCCTCCTCGTTGAGGCTCTCGGTCCCGACCCTGATGGCCACCTCCCAGAGGTGTTGGTGGGACTCTTCGGGCTGCCCCAGATAGCTCGTGAGAGCATGATGGGCGTTAAAGGAAGCTCGAGAGTGGATGACCCAACGCGGCATCTCAGCCTGCCGCTGGGGTCGCACGTTGAGCTCCCGGGGGTTGCAGGACGATGAGCTCCCGTCGGATCCGGGACATCTGAACCTCGGTCTCGGAAAGACCGAGAGATTCCAGGATCTTCTTGACGCTCGTGGTTGGGCCGGCGGCCTGCCGGGCATTGAGATCCAAGGTGAGGCTGCCGTCGGAGAGAACGGTCCATCGGAGGATCGCCTCAGTCACGGACTGGTCGAGATCGGCCGTCGCCTCGGGCCACCGGCCTCCCGACCGGGGTGGGATGCGATACCTCGATGCCGAGACCATCTTCCCGAGCGACGGCGCACCCTGCAGAAGCGGTTTGGCATCGATGATCTCGATTCCGTGGGGCAGGAGCCGATTGACCGCCGTGATGTGCTGTTGCCGCACTTGCGATGTGCAGTCCATATCAAAGAGTTCGGCCTCGCCCTCGTGGCCGACGCTGAGGGCCGGTCCCATGGAGAGTCGGATGTGCGGGTTGTAGCCTTCGGTATATCGCACGGGCACGCGTCCCCCGCGAATCGCCCGTTCGAGGGCGTCCATGACCTGGCGGTGCGAGAGATACCGCGCATCGCTCATCTTTGTGAAACTGAAGCGATAGCGGTGCAGGATCGGAGCCTGGGCTTCGATCCTGGCCTGGGGCGGCACCCGAGGTTCGGGACGCAACTTATAAGCGGCGGTCTTCGGGCGATCCGCTTCGGGCATGGTCTCGCCGAGCAGCGGCAGGGTGCAGGCCGCGAGTTGGGTGTCCGCGCCATCGCCGGGAATCCCGCACCGGTAGCAGCGGCCCCATTTGCAGTCCTCGGTATCGGCCTCACGGACGGCGCGCCGCCACTCGGCCTTGAGGTAGCCCTTTCGGACACCGGCGTCGATGACGTCCCACGGTAGGGTCTCGGTGATCTCTCGCTCACCGAGCTCCCGCTTGATGTCGACTCCCGTCACATCAACGGCCTTCCGCCAGGCGTCGAGGTTGAGAAAATCGGTCCAACCATCGAAGATCGCTCCCTCGTCGTGAGCGAGTTCGATGGTCTTGCTGAGCTCGCGACCGCCCCGCGAAAGAAGCGCTTCGAGGACTGCCTCGTCCGGGTCCGACCAGTTGAGCCGGATCCCTTTGATCCGTCGGAAGCGATCGCGGAGGAACTGGATCCGGCGTTGCTGTTCGTCCGGGTCGACAAAGGGCTGCCACTGGAACGGCGTCCAGGCCTTGGGGATGAAACACCCTACCGAGACCTTGATCTGGACCTTGCGGCCCCGGATCCGGCGCCCCGCCCGCGCAAGGTCTTCGGCGAGGATGGCGAGCTCCTCGAGATCCTCGTCGGTTTCGGTGGGAAGCCCGATCATGGCGTAGACCTTGATGGCGTTCCAGCCTTTGGAGAACGCGGCCTCGGCGGCCTTGATCATATCGGCGTTGGTGAAGGTCTTGTTGATGACGCGCCGGAGACGGTCCGAACCGGTTTCCGGTGCGAAGGTGAATCCCGACTTTCGAACCCTCGAGACCGCTTCGGCGAGTCCGACCGAGAAGGAGTCGGCGCGAAGGCTCGGCAGATTGACGGAGACCCGGCGGTCGGACAATCGGTCGGCGAGATTGTAGACCAGGGGTTCCACCTGGGAGTAATCGGCGGAAGAGAGGCTCAGCAGCCCGATCTCCTCGAACCCGGTCTCATCGATCTGTCGTTCGAGTCGCTCGACGACCTGGGCCGGGTCGTGCTCGCGCACCGGCCGGTACCAGTAGCCCGCCTGGCAGAAACGGCAGCCCTGGGTGCAGCCGCGCATGATCTCGAGCCCAAGGCGGTCCTGGATCACGCCGGCGAAAGGCACGATGGGCGCCTCGGGCTGGTCGGCGAGATCGAGCTGGTCTACCCACACCCGTTTGACCGGGAACGGCGCGTTTTCGGGTTCGGTCCACGCGCCGGGGCTCTCACCGGTGGCGGGAGTCCACGTGTAGAAGCGGGGGACATAGACCCCCTCCACCGCGGCGAGACGGCGCAGGAGGGACACTCGGTCGTCACCGGCGGCGCGGCCGTCACGGATGGCGTCGAGCATCGCGTCGAGGGCGGCCTCGGCGTCGCCGATGAGGATGGCGTCGAAGAAATCGGCCACCGGCTCGGGGTTGGCGGTGCAGGGACCGCCGCTGATGATGAGCGGTTCATCCTCGGCGCGCTCGTCGGCGCGACGGGTGATGCCCGCGAGATCAAGGAGATACGGAATGTTGATGTAGTTGAGCTCGGATTGGAGCGAGATGCCGACGACGTCAAAGTCAGCGATTGAGTGGTAGGACTCGAGCGAGTACAACGGGAGATCGGCGACGCGAAGCGCCTCGGCCATGTCGGGCATGGGGGCGAAGGTCCGCTCGGCCAGCGCGTCCTCGCGGCGGTTGATCAGGTGATACAGGATCCGGGTGCCCTGGTGGGACATCCCGATCTCATAGGCGTCGGGGAAGGCAAGGGCGACCCGAAGCGCGACGCTGTCCCAGGGTTTGCGGGTCAGGTTGCGTTCAAGACCGAGATATCGCGATGGGCTCTGGATGGTGGGTAGGATTGCGTCCAGGCGCTCGCGCAGGGTTTTTGGGTCGATGGTCGTCATGGGCTCTCCTCGTCCGTGGCGGGACAATATATACCAAGTCTCAACAGTAGTGGGGATTCAGATCGTTTTTGTGAATTCAGATCTGTTGCCGTATCCGTGGCCGTGACCGTTTCCGTATCCGTGACCGCGACCGATCCCGTTCCCGATCCCGGACCATCCGGGGCCGAGTGAAACTGCCGCGGCCTGACCCTCATCCCCGACCTTCTGGGCCGCCCCCGGCGACCCAGCGTCGCACGGGCAGCGTGGTCGTTTGGTGGTTGATTGAAGGGCTCGGACCACGCTGCCCGCGCGAGCGGCGGCCTGCCTCTGAGCTGGAACGCACTGTTACCAGCGCTGAACCCGTGGAGTGCCCGGCACGGACATTGTGCGGAACGGGACGCGGTTCCGGGACGTCTTGCCTGCACAATGCCGAGCCCGGCACGTCCCGGTGGAAAGGGTTCTCCACCCGGTACGCGTGGCGTGGTGCCATTTGTTGCATTGTTCGGCGGTACATTTCTCCGGCGAAGGCGAATCGTCGATGCCGATCAATGCTACGGGTGGCACCGGAGAACTCGTCACGTGTGCTCGTCGACCGGGCATCGGGATCGGGATCGGGAACGGGATCGGCCGCGGACGCGGCCACGGCCGCTCTCGATAGCGACGCCATCGCCACCCTTGCGTCCCTGCGGTTCTACTCGCCGATCCCGAAGGCGGAGAGGATCTCATCCGCCGCCGCGGTGGCACTGATGGTGCCATCGACCACATCGTGTTCGAGGTCCTCGATCCTGCGCTTGACCTCGGGGTGTTGGCGGACTGCGGCCCGGACTCCTTGATCCACCAACGACCACATCCAGTGGAGCGATTGTCCACGGCGGGTGGCCTCGTGTTGACCGTTGCTTTCCATGAACCGACGGTGGTCGACAACGATGTCGTGGATTTCATCGAGACCGGCGCCGCTGACGGCGCTCGAAGTGACCACCCTGGGCGTCCATTGATCGTCACCGGCCGGCCGGAGGATGTGCAGGGCGCTCTCGAACTCGGCCCGGGCTCTCCCGGCGGCAGCTCGGTTGTCGCCGTCGGCCTTGTTGATGGCGATGAGGTCGGCGAGTTCGAGGATGCCGCGTTTGATCCCCTGGAGTTCATCACCGGCGCCGGCGAGCTTGAGAACCAGGAAGAAGTCCACCATGTCCGCCACCGTGACCTCGGATTGACCGACACCGACGGTCTCGACCAGCACCATGTCGAAGCCGGCGGCCTCACAGGCGACGATGGATTCGCGGGTCTTGCGCGCCACACCACCGAGAGACCCCCCCGCGGGCGAGGGCCGGATGAAGGCGTCGGAGCTTCGCGAAAGCTCCTCCATTCGGGTTTTGTCTCCGAGGATCGAACCCTTCGAGACCGATGACGATGGATCGACGGCGAGCACAGCGACTCGGTGCCCATGCTCGATCATCCTCATGCCGAAGGCCTCGATGAAGGTGCTCTTACCGACCCCGGGAACTCCGGTGATTCCGATTCGGTGGGCCGAGCCGGAGAAGGGGAGGAGTGCCGTGAGAAGCTCGTTGGCGCGGCGCCGGTGATCGGGCCGGTTCGACTCAATCAGGGTCAGCGCCCGTCCGAGCACCGCCCGGTCGCCGGAGAGAACCCCGGTCGTCAGCTCCTCGATGGTGTCCCAGGTCCGCATTCTCATCAAGCCTACGCGGGAACCGTGATATTTCAACCTCGGGGGTGTCCGGTGCGTTGGCTGACTTTCCTCATCTTCAATCTGCGGGTGGACAGCCGAAGGCTGAATGCACGCAAATTAAATTGAGACTTGGTGTAGAATTCGCGCCATGAAACTTGTTTACTTCGGGACCCCCGACTTTGCTGTACCCACGCTGGGTGCGCTCGTGGAAAGCCGCCATGAGGTTGTCCTGGTGGTGTCCAAGCCGGACCGGCCGGTCGGTCGCCACAAGGTCATGACTTCGCCCCCGGTGATCGAGGTCGCCCGCCGCCTTGAATTGCCGGTCAGCCAACCCAAGGCCTTCAAGGGCGGCGCCTTTGAAGAGACTCTCGCCGCTTGCGGGGCCGAGATCGCAGTGGTCGTGGCCTATGGCAAACTCATCCCCGAGAGTCTGCTCGGCGTGACGCCGAGGGGATTCATCAATCTCCACCCGAGTCTTCTTCCTCGACACCGAGGGCCCTCGCCGATCCAGTGGTCCCTGGTCTGTGGCGACCGCTCGACGGGTGTCACCACCATGCAGCTCGATGAAGGCATGGACACGGGGCCGATTCTGCTCCAGGAGCGGATGCCGATCGAGCCTCTGGATACCGCCGAAACGTTGTCTCCCCAGCTGGCCGAGCTTGGGGCAAAGCTCATCGTGACGACCCTTGATGCCCTCGAGGATGGGACGGTCGAACCGCGGCCCCAGCCCGAAGATGGCGCCAACGTGACCCCCATGTTGCGGCGGAACTTCGCCAAGATCGACTGGACGATGCCGTCCCGACAGCTCGTCAATCGTCTCCGCGGATTCACGCCATGGCCCGGTCTCTACACCAAGTTTCGCGGCGGTCGGCTCAAGATCTTCGGCCTCGAGGAGGTTCGTCCCGCACCACCCGGTCGGGAAGATGCGGGGGTCGTGCTCGATGCCGGCCCCGCCGGTATCGTGGTCCGCTGCGGCCGGGGATCGGCGGCGCGCATCACCGAGATGCAGCGCGAGGGCCGACGGCGGCTGCCGGCCGATGCCTTCCTCATCGGTGAGCGGGTGAGCCGTGGCGAAGTCTTCGGGTGACCGGCAACGGTCGGCGCGTCTCCTGATCCGGGTGGAAGAGGGGGCCTTTGCCTCCCGTCTGCTCGAGCGAGAGACCTCGCCGGGGGTCAGGGCCCGGGTCATGGGCGTGTTGCGGTGGCAACGATCGCTCGATCATCTGCTGGGACCCTTCCTCAAACGGCCGATCGCTCGACTCGACCCCGAGGTCCGGGCGGCGCTTCGCATGGGGTGTTTCGAGATGCATCATCTCGGTGTTCCCGCACCGGTGGCCACCGATTCCATGATTCGCCTGACCCGGCGCATGGGAAAGTCATCGGCGGCCGGGATGGTCAACGCGATCCTGCGCAGGGCGGCGGTCGGCGAACTGTCGGCTATCCCCGATATAAGGTGGTCCCATCCGGAGTGGTTGTGGCGGCGGTGGTCGGAGTTCTTTGGGGCCGAGTCGGCGGAGGCCGCCATGGCGGCGGCGACCGAGCCGGCGCCGCCATGGGTGTGGTTTGCCCACAACCGACCATCAAGTGTCCTCGAGGATGACGGAGTGGTTTTGGAACCGCACCCCTGGTGTCCCGAGACTTGGACCGCGGTCGAAGGTCGCCCCGAGTTGATGAAACAGGTCCGGCAGGATGCTGTGGTGGTTCAGGATCCCAGCTCGCAGATGGTGGCGAGGATCGCGGTCGGGGCGGCCGACGATAGCGGTCGCGCCGCAGATCTTTGCGCCGCGCCGGGTGGAAAAACCGCGTTGCTGCGAAAGCTCGGCACCTGGGACCTTCTGGTGGCGGGCGACGTCAGCCTCGCCAAGGCCGTGCGCCTCGGCAACCGACTGGGTGAAATGTCGTTGGTGGTCGGGGATGCCGGTCGGCCGGCGCTGAGCCCGGGGGTGTGGGATCTCGTGCTGCTCGACGCTCCGTGCAGCGGGACGGGCACCTTCCGCCGGCACCCGGAGCTCAAGTGGCGCCTGACGCTCGAGTCCATCGCCGAGGCAGCCGGGCACCAGCGACTCATGATCGCCGGCGCCCTCGATCTGCTCGCACCTGGCGGGATCCTCGTCTACGCCACCTGTTCGGTGGAGCCCGAGGAGAACGAGGCACACTTCGAACAGCTGGCCGCGGGTTTCGAACGCGTACCACTGGACGACCGGGATGCCGTGGAGCGAAACCACCGCGGGCGGAGTGAGGATTTTGCCGCACGAACACGGCGATGGCTTCACCGTCCACGCCCTGCGGCGGAAGGGTTAAACCGCAAGAGGCATCGCACCGTCGCAACCACGAAGGCGCAAAGACACCAAGAAATCGCACACTAAGCCATCGCAATTGGACGCGGATGAACACGGATCGGCGCGGATGACACGGATCATCGCAGGCGGGGATGACGGTGGAGTCGGCGACGGTCTCCGACCGCCGCCACCCGTGAATCGAAATGCCGTTCCGAATGCCAGCATTCGTCTCGGCATCTCGATCCCCGGGCT
>RCNF010000839.1_pt1 | contig 16055 bp, 15 predicted proteins | sample 2041311 | NCBI WGS metagenome assembly RCNF01 (sample SAMN09708228, study PRJNA481090) | Marine sediment metagenome, whole genome shotgun sequencing project. | biome: marine sediment; feature: ocean; material: sediment; isolation source: Sewage treatment plant 2 marine sediment (STP2) ... | reverse complement strand
TCCTTCCATAAGAGACTAGGGCGAATTATGTGGGATCATTGTGGAATGAGCCGTAACGAAGAAGGACTCCTGAAAGCGTCTGATCTAATTGACGGACTGGAAAAAGAATTCTGGTCGGATCTGTCTGTTCCGGGCAAAGGTGAGAATGTAAATATGGAACTTGAGAAAGCCGGCAGGGTTGCCGACTACTTTGAATTAGCTAAACTAATGATAGCTGATGCACTAAACCGTAAGGAATCATGCGGGGCACACTTCAGGGAAGAGAGTCAGACCCCTGAAGGAGAAGCGATGAGAGACGACAAGAATTACCTGTATGTAGCTGCCTGGGAAAACCTGGGCAAGGACAAAGATCCAAAGCTGCATAAAGAGGATCTTGTCTATGAGGAGGTAGAGGTAAAAGTGAGAAGCTATAAGTAGTAAGAGTAAATTTAATAGTAACCCCAAGATTAGAAGTTATGAAAGTAAAACTCAAAATATGGCGCCAGGAGAATTCCAAGGCTAAAGGCTCCTTCCAAACTTACGAATTTGATAAAGTAGCACCGGAGATGTCGTTCCTGGAGATGCTTGATGCATTTAATACAGATTTGATAATTGAGGATAAAGACCCTGTTGCATTCGACCACGATTGCAGAGAGGGAATTTGCGGTTCCTGCGGTATGTACATCAACGGGCATCCTCACGGACCAGTACCGGGAATCACAACCTGTCATTTATCAATGCGTTACTTTAAAGAAGGTGAAACTATCACAATAGAGCCCTGGCGAGCAAAGGCTTTTCCCGTTATCAAGGACCTGATTGTTGATCGTACTCCTTTTGACAAAATCCAGTTAGCAGGAGGTTTTATCTCAACCAATGTTGGGTCGGCACCTGATTCGCATGCTCTGCCTGTTGAGAAAAAAAACTCGGACGACGCTTTTGATGCAGCAGTATGTATTGGTTGCGGAGCCTGTGTCGCAGCCTGTAAAAATGCCTCAGCAATGCTTTTTGTCTCGTCAAAGATTTCACAGTTCGCACTTCTGCCCCAGGGTAAAGTTGAAGCAAAACAGAGAGCCAGAAATATGGTTGCAAAAATGGATGAACTTGGCTTTGGTAACTGTTCAAATACAGGAGCCTGCGAAGCTGAGTGCCCGAAAAACATTAAGATCATAAGTATCGCAAGGCTTAACAGAGAATTTTATAAGGCGTTCTAGAGGAGGTGGATGGGTGGCCCTTCAACAAGTTCAGGGACCTTGTTGGTATAAATATATTTAATAAATCATTATTTGATGAGAAAACTTGTTCTTTTCATGGCACTGGTTTTGAGTGTAATTGCACTCAATGCCCAGACAATAATTATTCGTGATCCTCTTATCGGGGATATGGTTAAGCAGATATCAGCTGAGAATATTGAAACTTATATTAATAAGCTGGTTTCCTTTCATACAAGGAATAACCTGTCGGTAACAGACGACCCTGAAATTGGGATAGGTGCTTCATGGGAATGGATTAAGGCCGAAATGGAACAATACATTCCCCGGTCTGATGGTCGCTTATCGGTAGAATATGTACCCTATACCATTGGTGGAGAAGGACAGAGAATAAAAACGGAGATTGAACTGAAAAATGTTGTAGCAACATTAAAAGGCAGCAATCCGGAAGATAACAGGATACTTATTATAAGTGCCCACCTGGATAGTCGTGCGTCTAATGGGAATGATGGCAAATCATTTGCTCCAGGCGCGAATGATGACGGATCGGGTATTGCTGCTATCCTGGAATTAGTTCGTATAATGTCTGAACATCAGTTCTCGGCCACCATAAAATTTATGGCTGTAAGTGGAGAGGAACACGGACTTTACGGGTCGGGGCATATGGCTAAGCTTGCTAAGGAAGAGGATTGGAATATCGTTGCAATGCTGAACAATGATATGATTGGTAACAGCGGTTCAAGTGCTACACTCTTAAACGATAATATGAGGGTAAGAGTATTCTCTGAAGGTGTCCCAGCCTTCGAAACAGACCAGATGGCTTCAATGAGGGCTTATACAGCTGCTGAAAATGATGGCAAGGCAAGACAGCTTGCACGGTATACAAAAGAAGTAGGAGAAAGATATGTGGATCAGCTGGATGTTTCTCTTATTTTCCGGAACGACCGTTTTGGACGTGGGGGCGATCATACCCCATTTTGCAAGCTGGGTTTTACGGCGGTAAGGATAACAGAGTTTAATGAGAACTACGACCGTACGCATGCCGATACTGTATTTAAAGATGGGATTGCCTATGGCGATATGCCTTCGGGAGTTGATATGGAATATGTTAGAAAGAATGCAGGGGTAAATCTTGCTGTTCTGGCTAACCTTTCTTTGGCACCTTTAGCGCCGCTAAATGTTGAGATCAAGCTTTCAGGAATGAGTAATTATTCAACTCTGAGCTGGGAAAATCCGGAAAAGGGGAAAGAAGTTGCCGGCTATTACCTCTTAATGAGAGAAACCTACCAGCCTCTCTGGCAAAAGAAAATATATGTAAAAGGGACCGAAATTACGGTCCCCTATTCAAAAGATAATTATTTCTTTGCTGTTCAGAGTGTCGACAGCGAGGGACATGAAAGTATCCCTGTATTTCCTTCTCCTCCTAGGAGGCGCAGGTAGCTTCAATATCTGCAACAGTCTTCGGTATTGGTTTACCAAGAAGTTTATGACCTGAACCTGTAATCAGGAGATCATCTTCTATCCTTATACCACCAAAGTCGCGGTATTCGTTAACTTTATCAAAATTGATAAACTGGCTGTTTATGCCTTCTGAGCTCCACTTGTCAATTAATTCAGGAATAAAATAGCACCCCGGCTCAATTGTAAAGACATGTCCCGGTTTATATGGCAGCGCAAACCTGAGGTAAGCAAGACCAAACTGATCGCTTCTTTTTACCTTATCGCTATAACCCACATTATTTTCTCCCAGTCCTTCCATATCATGAACATCCATTCCCATCATATGACCAAGACCATGAGGCATAAATAATGCATGAGCACCTGCTGCAACAGCCTCATCAATATCTCCCTTCATCATACCAAGGTCTTTCATTCCTCCAGCAATTATTTTACATGCCATAAGGTGCAGGTCGCGGTTCGACATTCCTGGTCCGGCAGCATTGATAGTCTCCTGATTAGCTTTCAAAACTATTTCATATATCTCCTTCTGACGCTGATTAAATTTTCCTCCCACAGGGGTCGTCCTTGTAATATCTGAAGAATAATTCATATTCGTTTCAGCACCGGCATCAGTAACCATCATTCTTCCTTCCTTAAGGATATTACCATGATTGTGATTGTGTAGAGTCTGACCATTAACACTAAGAATTATTGGGAATGATGGTCCCCTGCCCTGCGAATGAGCAATACCCTCTATTGTTCCGAATATTTCCTGCTCGGCTACTCCGGGTTTACACATCCTCATAGCTGTGGTATGCATATCATAAGCTATGGCAACGGCTTTTTCAATCTCTTCAATCTCGACATCCTCTTTAATGGAACGGAGTTCTACAACGGCCTTTATCAACACTTCAGATGCTATTGATTTCATCTGGCATGGATTTTCTTTGAGCAATGCTCCCAGGGTCATTTTAGTCTCGGCCCTATAAGGAGGTAAGAAATGAATCTTTCTACCTTTGGATATCGCATCTGCAATAAAATCGTTAAGGGTATCAAAGTTTCTTGTACTTTTTACTCCGGCCTTCAAGGCAAGATCTTTTATAGTGGGTTGCGGACCCATCCAGATAATATCATCTACATCAATATCGTTTCCAAATATAATATCCTCGCCACTATCAAAATCAATTACTCCTGCCAGTCCCTGGAGATCGAGCCCGAAGAAGTATAAAAAATCACTATCCTGTCTGAAATGGAAAGGATTTGCAGGATAATTCATTGGTGAATCAACATTACCAACAAAGAGAGCGATACCGTTTCCAAAATAGTTCTTAAGCTTGTTTCTGCGCTTGGTGTATGCTTCTACTTTAAACATAATATATAAGATTTGATTATCAACTTTAGAGAAATAAAAGTAGTCTATTTTATACAAATCTAAAATGATCTATAACATGAAATACATACATTAAGTTATAAGTCAGTCAAAAGTTGAAAAAAAGTGCGAACTGTTTGAATATCACTGGCGAATAGTCTTGCAAATTAAATTCTATTTGCTATATTCGCACTTGTTGTCAACATGTTATTAACAATATCGCCAATCAGTATGCCTTACAGAAGATTGCCAAACACAGACGCTGCCCGAATCAGGGCCATGAAAGAAGCATTATACAAAGGCAAAGAATTTCCTCCTTTTAAATTAGCCTACTCCGCTGGCGCCTATGTCAGACTTCAGGCTTTCCTTCCTTCTTTTGAGAATATTCATCAGCTCCAGAGGCAATCTATGAACAACCAGGTAAATAGTAATAAGAACTATCAGGAAGTTGTTAAGAAGGCCAAAACCTATGTCAGCCATTTTCTAAGGGTAATGAATCTGGCAATTCAAAGAGGAGATCTCAGAAAAGATACTCCGGATTTCTTTGGTCTTACGAATGGAAACTCTTCTCTACCAACTTTATCATCTGAAAAAGATGTTATTACCTGGGGTAAGTGCATAATTGAAGGAGAAGCGAACAGGTTAAGAGCCGGAAGAACTCCGGTTACAAATCCGACAATAGCTGTTGTAAAAGTGCATTTCGAAAAATTTATGGATGCTTGGCAATATCAAAAGACTCTGTATAAAAGAACTGGTGACTATTCTTCGCAGATAGCTGTTTTGAGAAGGGAAGCAGACGACTTAATTGTAAATATATGGAACGAAGTTGAAGCCACATTCTCTGGTTTGTCGGAAGCACAGAAAAGATTCGAATCGGAGAAATATGGTCTTGTTTATGTTTTCAGAAAAGGAGAGATTGACAAAGAAGAGGAAAAACATCCTATTCAGGAGACTACCTTTCTAAAGAACTAGGGTGCTTCAGTTGATCTCTTATTCCAAACATCAATAATCCACCCAGAAATATTGGAGCCAGTACAATATAATCTCCTCCGGCAAATATTTCCTGCACACTTTTATTTAATGCTTCCCAGCCTATAAAATGAGCCAGTACAACAGGCAGGAGATTATTTATAAAGTGTGCCAGCACCGGAAGCCATATTGATCCGCTCCAAAAAAAGAGATAGCCATATACCAACCCCAGCAGGAGCCTTGGCAAGAATCCAAAAAATTGCATATGTGATGCACTGAAAAGAATGGCTGTAAATAATATAGCAATGTGGCCAGAGCGAAATATTTTTGAAAAGATTTGCTGTAATACTCCCCTGAATAGAAACTCTTCACCCAGAGCTGGAATAATAGCCAGAACAAATATATTGAGTACCAATGATCCCAGGTTATCAGACCTGATAAGCCACCCGGTTAAAACGCCGGCTTCCACTTCTTTCTGTCTCATCCATGTTTCAAGGCCAGACATCCATTGAGGCAGTTGCATGTTTGAATTCCACACGCCCAGATCGCCTGTAAGCGGAATTAATACTAATGCCAGGAAAAATACAAATAAAAGCGGGACCCATCCTGAGAGCTTATTTATACCTAAATAATCGAATGGTTTGCGGTTCATCAGGTAAGCAACAACAAGGGCAGGAACAAGGAACATTGACAGATGCTGTAAGGCCTGGGTAAATTTAACAGCCACCCTTTGAGCATCAGTAATAACTACATTATCCAGACTAATATCCTGTAATTGCATCCCGAAAATCAGTCTCCCCAGAAAACTTGTTAATCCAAGCATTATAAGCGATACCAGGAGCATAATAAACAGCGACACCACTATCTGTAAAAATGGCTTTTGCGAATTGAGCTCAGAATAACGGTGAGTATCTGTCATTTTAACTAATTTTACCGAAGTTAAGTATTAGACTAAAATAATAAAAACCGTAAATGAAATACGGCAATAAGATATTAAGAGATAAACCGGTATTCCTGGCTCCTATGGAAGATATTACGGATCCTTCTTTCCGGGCTATATGCAAGGATTACGGTGTTGACTATATGTTTACAGAGTTTATTTCCTCCGATGGCTTAATAAGAGATGGAGAGAAAAGTCTCAAAAAGCTTGAGATTATTGATGCAGAACGGCCTGTTGGGATTCAGATATACGGACACCTTATTGAATCCATGGTTGAAGCAGCGAAAATTGCCGAGCAGGCAGAACCAGATATTATTGATATTAATTTTGGCTGCCCGGTAAAAAAAATCGCTAAACGAGGAGCCGGCTCGGGCATGATGAAGAATGTTCCGTTGATGATAGAAATGACAAAGGCAATTGTTGATGCTGTCAAGCTACCTGTAACAGTTAAAACAAGACTTGGCTGGGATGAAGAAAGTATAAATATTGTTGAAGTTGCAGAACGATTGCAGGACACTGGTATCGAAGCAATAACAATTCATGGCCGCACCAGGTCGCAGATGTACCGGGGATTGGCAGATTGGAGCCTGATTGGCGAAGTAAAAAATAATCCTCGTATGAAGATTCCGGTGATAGGAAATGGAGATATTGATGGCCCTGAAGTTGCAATGCAGATGTTTAAACGCTACGGCGTTGATGCAATAATGGTAGGAAGAGCAAGTGTAGGTCGTCCCTGGATCTTTAGAGATATAAGACACTATATTGATACAGGTGAGCTTTTACCTGAGCCAACACTTGAGCAAAAAGTAGATCTTGCAAAAACTCATTTAAAATTATCTCTTGATTACAAAGACGGTAAACGCGGGATCTTTGAAATGAGAAGGCATCTGTCTAACTATTTCAAAGGGCTACCATTCTTCAAGGAAACCCGACTAAAACTACTAACTACTACTGATCCAAAGGAGATTGAATCACTTCTTGATTTTATCCTCGATCATTGGAAAAATTACGATCCCAATGAAAAAACAAAAGGAGTATATGGCATCTAAGCATTACTCCCTTTGAAATATGTAGTATATTTGATTGTATTAATACCGAGTTGAACCGGAAGTGAAGGCGCTCTATGCCGAATCTTCCGGTTCTTTGTAATAATACTCTACCAGCGTCCGTTGCCTCTTCCACCTCCACGACCATATCCTCTTCCAACTCCTCTACCAGCACGTCCTCTGCCTGGAGCAGTTCCGCTATATCCAAAACCTCCGCGTCCGCGTCCGCCAGCATAATTTCTTCCTCCAGCAGGACCGGCAACGATATTTTCGTTGAAATACTTAAGTTGTGTTTCGTCAAGAACAGCACTAATCTTTTTAAGATGGTTGGTTTGTTCAAGTGTCATCTTATCTTTTATACCGGTGGCAGTATTTATATCCTGGGCGGCATAAAACTGCTCTCTCATACCATCAATAGTCTTAGTATGTGCGTCGTTGATCGCAGTGATCTTAGTTTTCTGAGCATCTGTTAATCCTGGAATCTCCAGGCATTGTACCGGATAAGTCATCCGGTTATTAGTGCGCATGTAATACTGAGCATTTATTACAGATGTTGCTGCAAAAAGCAAGACTGCCATAAAAGCTGTTATTTTAATTTTGTTTTTCATGATAATTTATTTTTATATTAATACTGAGTTATTATTCTATCTAATCATTATATCTTCCCTGGCCTGGGGCCTGGCTTCTGCCTCTGCCTCGACCCTGTCCTCCATGGTAAGGGCCTCTACCCTGTCCTCCTCTGCCTCTCCCATATATTTCTCCGTCAGGATCCAGCATATCTCTGAACATATTCTCAAGCCTCCCTTTCTGTTCAGGGCTGCATACCGATGATAACTGATAATAGAAATCAACAGTAGCTCTTTTCAATTCTGCATGATGGTCTCCAAACTCTTCAATTACCGATTCAAGATATTCTTTGTCTGGGTTCTCCTTTGAAACTTCACTTACTATCTCATGACGCATATCGGTTAATTTCAGAGTAATAGCTTCGGCTGTCTCGTAGTAATCCTTATTAAATCCGGCAACATCCTTTTCCTGGTCCTGAGTAAGACCCAGTTCGCCATAGAAAAAACTCATCCTTTCTGCCTGTGGCTGATTAATTATGGAAAGATCTTCAAAGGCATCCTTTTCTGCATCCGATCTCACAGAAACCACGGTAGCAATATTTGTTACCACCAGAAACAGAATTATTATCAGGTATATATTATTCCTCTTCATCTCTTGCTTCGTTTTGTAAGAAAAAGCCTTCAATGGGTTCAAGATGAATCTCATTTGCATAATAATACTCTGAAGGGAGCTCGGCATTAGTATCTGCCCTGCTTCCGGAGGAGTATTCTCCCAGCCTTATCCCTGTAAATATCCCAAAAAGAATAATTGCAGCGGTAGCAATAGGTGTAAATACTCTGCGAAATACAGATATAGTACTAATTGAAGGTTTATCAAGCACAGCCATCAGCCTTATATCAAAAGCATCAGATGGTTGTTCAGACTTTTGATGCTCCATTTCGTCGCTTACTCCTTCAATAAAGCCTAGATACTTACTGCACTCATCGCACGATTCTATGTGCCCTGAGATTTCATCTGATCTTTCAGAGCTTAGCACTCCATCAATCAAATCAAATATTTCCTTATGTACATCTTTGCATCTCATTATTATCTCTTTCTGTTTATATGACACAATTAATTAATAGTCCTTGCGCTCTACTTGCAATTTTTTTCAAAATATTCTCTTAAGCTCACCTGCATATTCTTCTTTGCTCTGAAAATAAGTGATTGAACTGATGAAAGTGAAACCCGCATAACTTCTGTTATCTCCTCATAGGTAAGCTCCTGGTACTTATTCAGGACAAATGCTGTTTTCTGATTTTCCGGCAAACTTGCCAGAGCATATTTTAGAGCCATATTATGATCAGCTCTTATTATATCCTGGTCTGCCGATTCCCCAGACAATATATTATTCATTGCAGTATCACTTGCACTGCCTTCAATTCCATGCTTTGTCTTATTTGACCTTATATAATTAAGTGATTTGTTGATTGCCACCCTGTATAGCCAGGTTGAGAGTTTAGATTCGCCCCTGAGTGATCCGGCCGATCTGAAAAGCTGTATAAATACTTCCTGGGCAATATCTTCGGCATCCTCCCGGGAATGTACAAATCCCCGGCAGATTCTGATAACTGAGTCCCTGTGAGTATTGAGCACTTGAGAAAAAGCATCCCTGTCGCCACTTATCAAAGCCGCGATCAATACCTTTTCGTTGGACTGATTAATACCTCTTTTCACCTAAGAATAATTATGTTATCTAATATCTTAGACAAGCTTTACAGAAAATAATTGCGCTCCGAGCTACTTTTTAAAAGAGAACGCTCCGGCCATTTTCCATTTATAGATCAAATACATTATAAGAATAAAGGTTATTGATACCAGAAACAGCGCCAGGGAATCCTGTCCCGGGAAAACGTTCTGTTGTTCATATAAGGCATCTGTTTGAATCGCAGAAGATTTCTGAGTTACAAATATTGAAAGAAAAATATTATTTGCTGCATGGGCACCAATGGCAAGTTCAATACCATCATCCAAAACAGTAATAAGTCCAAATACAAGTCCGATAAAAATGTACTGTGGCATCATTATAAAGAAACCAAACTCCTTTACTTCCGGGTTAGGGGCGTGCATCAGGCCGAAAAGTATGGATGTTATTAAAAACGGAGCCCACTTATTCCTAAAAGCTACCCCAAAGCCCTGCATAAGATATCCTCTGAAAATAAATTCCTCAAATGTTGTCTGGAAGGGAAGAAACACAAGGGCTGTAATAGCCAGCACAATTAAACCGGAACCAGTATTATTGATAAGATAGTTCTCAGGATCGATCCTTACAATTACAATAAGATAGATTGCAAAAAGTAGTGACCATACAAGAAAGCTGGTCAGAATCCTGTTCCATCGAACCTTTTTCCTGCCACTAACAAATGATTTAAGCGGTCGCCCGTTCATAGGTTTTACCATCAGGGCAAATGCAATTAAGCCTATCAGGAAAGCGACAACTATTAATATAAGAGTTAAATTATTACCGAGGCCAAGCGAGCTCAAATCAGTCGGGTTATCACCAATAGCCTGCACTGCATCAGGGTTTTTTACGCCGGCTATTACAACTGCGATTAGCAGGGGGACATTACCAATAGTCATAGCAGCACCAAAGGCTACAATAACAACAACAAGATATCTCCACCATTGATTCTTACCTTCCAGGGCTGATTCGAAAAACATGATTGTAAATTATTGGTTATTCTTTTTTCGATCGGGATAATCTATAGTATAATGTAAACCCAGGCTTTCTTTCCTGTTACTGGCCATCTTTATAACCAGGTACCCAACATTTATCAAGTTTCTGAGTTCCACCAAATTCCTGCTAATCAGGGATTTCTTATATAGTTCTTCCGTCTCCTTATATATTAATTCGAGTCGCTTACGAGCCCTTTCAAGCCTTAAGTCAGATCTTACAATCCCAACATAATTAGACATTATCATCTGCATCTCCTTGTAATTCTGGGTAACCAGCACCAATTCTTCGGGATGATTTGTTCCTTTAAAATCCCAGTCGGGTACTTTATCCATAAAAGTAAGACCTGAAATTCTGGAGGATGAATGCTGGGCTGCCCGGTGAGCAAAAACAGCAGCTTCCATCAGTGAATTCGAAGCCAGTCGATTTGCTCCATGCAATCCGGTAGAAGAAACTTCTCCAATTGCATATAATCGATTTATAGTTGTTTCACTGTATTGATCCACTTTTACTCCTCCACAAAGATAGTGAGCTGCCGGTACAACAGGGATCATATCCTTCGCAATATCTATGCCCATGCTTTCGCATTTGCTGGTAATATTCGGGAAGTTATCCTTCAGGGTCTTTTCTTCGAGATGTGTTGCATCAAGAAATACAAAGTCTTCTCCTCTCACCTTCATCTCGTTATCAATTGCCCTGGCAACAATATCCCGAGGTGCCAGTGAGCCTCTGGGATCGTAACGATTCATAAATTTCTCGCCACTGCTGTTTCTCAGCAAAGCTCCATAACCTCTCAGTGCTTCAGTAATAAGAAATGAAGGCTGTTCTTCTGGATTATAAAAAGATGTTGGATGAAATTGTATAAATTCCATATTCTCAAGCGTTCCCTTGGCCCTGTAAACCATTGCTATGCCATCTCCGGTAGCGATTTCCGGGTTCGTGGTAGTCTCATAAAGGTTACCGATACCCCCTGTTGCAACAACTGTAATTTTTGAAAGCACTGTTAATACTTCCCTGCTGGCACGATCCAGAACATAGGCTCCATAACACTCTATATCGTCTCTGCTTCTTTTAACCAGGTCTCCCAGGTGGTGCTGGGTAAGCAAATCTATTGCAAGGTAATTTTCCTTTACCTCTATATTCGGATGGGCATTTACAAGCCTTGAAAGAACTGTCTGTAATTCTTCCCCTGTTTTATCCTTATGGTGAAGAATCCTCTTTTCACTATGCCCTCCTTCCCTTCCAAGGCTGAATCTTCCATTATCCAGCCTGTCAAATTCAATTCCCAGCTCGATCAGTTCTTTTATTCGCAAAGGAGCTTCCTCAACAACAGTCCGAACGACTTCCTCATCGCAAAAGCCGGCTCCGGCTATAAGAGTGTCTTCAACATGTTTCGCAGTTGAATCAGGGTCGTACATAACTGAAGCAATGCCTCCCTGAGCATACATGGTATTTGTTTCATTCTGATTGTCCTTGGCAATCAGAATAACTTTTCCTGATAATGCTGCTTTTAAAGCGAATGACAGGCCTGCGATCCCAGACCCGATAACAAGATAATCTGCCCTTAAAGCCATCGTATATATTCTGAATTAATAGACAAATATACAAAGTTTGAAGCTATTCATCGGCAATAAATGCTGATTGTAAAACCAAAGATTTTGGATTACTTTTGCCTGATAACTAGAAAACAGGATAAAATGGCACAGGAAGATCTTTTTAAGAATCTGGTAGCACACTGCAAAGAGTATGGATATGTATTCCAATCAAGCGAAATCTATGATGGTCTTGGAGCCGTTTATGACTATGGTCAATATGGGGTTGAGCTTAAAAATAATATAAAGAAATATTGGTGGGATAGCATGGTTCTACTGCACGAAAATATTGTTGGACTTGATTCAGCAATTTTTATGCACCCTAAAATATGGAAAGCATCGGGCCATGTTGATGCATTTAATGATCCCTTAATAGATAATAAGGATTCTAAGAAGAGATACAGGGCTGATGTCCTTATTGAGGATCACTTGCAGAAGATTCAAGATAAAATTCAAAAGGAGATTGATAAAGCAAAGAAACGCTTTGGAGATGATTTTGATGAAGCTCAATTTGTTGAGACTAATCCTAATGTGATTCGTAATACAACAAAAACAGCTGAGATTTTGAGCAGATTTACCAAAGCTCAAAACGATGAAAATATGGACGAGCTAAAACAAATCATTATTGATTGTGAGATAGTCTGTCCTGTTTCCGGCACACGTAACTGGACTGATGTAAGGCAATTTAACCTTATGTTTGGAACTGAGATGGGATCTACTGCTGAAGGCGCCATGAAACTTTTCCTCAGGCCGGAAACGGCACAAGGAATATTTGTGAACTTTCTGAATGTTCAGAAGTCGGGAAGAATGAAACTCCCTTTTGGAATAGCACAGATCGGGAAAGCATTCAGGAACGAGATTGTAGCCAGGCAGTTTATTTTCAGAATGAGGGAATTCGAACAGATGGAGATGCAATTCTTTGTGAAACCCGGGACAGAACTTAATTGGTTTAAGCATTGGAAGGAGCTTAGGATGAAGTGGCACCAGGCACTTGGTTTTGGGGAAGAGAACTATCGCTTCCACGATCATGAAAAACTTGCTCACTATGCAAATGCAGCAACAGATATAGAATATAAATTCCCCTTTGGTTTTAAAGAAGTTGAAGGAATCCATTCTCGAACAGATTTCGATCTTAGTCAGCACCAGGAATACAGTGGCAAAAAGATGCAATACTTCGACCCGGAAGAGAATAAATCATATGTTCCATTTGTTGTTGAGACATCTATAGGGGTTGACAGGATGTTCCTTCAGATAATCTCTGCATCATATTGCCAGGAAAAAATACAAAAAGACAACGGGCAGGTCGACACAAGGGTTGTACTGAGACTGCCTGCTGCACTTGCTCCAATTAAACTGGCTGTGCTGCCACTTGTTAAAAAAGACGGTCTGCCCGAGATCTCACGAAAAATTATAAATGATCTTAAATTTGAATTCAACTGTCAGTACGACGAAAAAGATTCTATTGGCAAGCGCTATCGCAGGCAGGATGCAATTGGAACTCCTTTTTGTGTTACAGTAGACCATCAAACACCTGAAGATAATACAGTTACAATAAGATATCGTGATACTATGGATCAGGAAAGAGTTTCAATTTCGGATCTCAAAAGCATTATTGGTGAAAAAGTAAGTTACAGACAGATTCTTGAAGATTAACAGTGGAAATCTTTCCGCATAGCTGGCTGCCGGCATAAACTATACTGATGAAGTTACTTTATAAGATATATACTTTTTTTAAGTACTATCCCGGAAGGAATATAAGGAAATACTTCATCTTCAGGGGTGAAAAGCCGAAGATTGATTATGATGGTAAGTATAAAAAGATTCTGTTTTGTCCATTTGCGCCTCATCGGATTAATATTATCAGGGAAGCAATTTGGGCCCATTCTTGCAGCTTAAGAGGTGCTGATGTAAAAATGATTTCCTATGATCTCTTTCTGCCGGCAATAGACTTTATATCTCCGAAAGTAAAGAAAGACCTGAAAGTTTCTTATAGTCATGTCAGGCGTCTTTATAAGTTAACCGGCCTCAATGCTACATACCTGAGTGAGTACCTGGATAACATTGAGTTCCCCAACTCAGATAATCTGAGCCCGGATGAGATAGTTTCTCTTGAATTTGACGGAATAGTACTGGGCGACCTGGTAACGGCATCTACAATAAGATACTTTTATAGTAATGGGCCAGAGTGGGAAAACCCTGTCTTTCTCAAAAAAGCCAGGGACTTTGCATATTCTGCCTTACTGCTTACCCGAATTTTTATATTACTCCTTAAGAAGGAGCAACCCGATAAGCTTGTCTTTTCGCATGGGATATATGTATCATGGGGCACCCTTTTCAGGGTAGCACGACATCTGGGTATTCCGGTGGATATATATGGATCCAGTTATCGAAAAGACACATTAAGGTTTTATCATAATGCCCCTAATGCCCCCTTCCCTGAAGGAGAGTGGAAGAAATTTGAAAATAAAGACCTGAGCTCTGAGGAACTGGAAATAGTTGATGAGTATATAAAATCAAGGTCAACCCAGAGCGAAGATTCTGTCAGTCTCTTTTCTGAGCATGACAATTTCCCGGAGGAATTACAATCATTTCTTGAAAATGCAGCAGAATCTTCAGCGAAACTTTTTGGCCTGTTCTCCAATATTTCATGGGACGCCTATATGTTCAGAAACAGTAACACTTCTTTTGAGAACATGATAGAATGGGTAAATGACAATATTAAATATTTCAGCAAAAGAAAGGATGCCTTTGTTATTATAAAAGCTCATCCCTCAGAGGATTATTTCGATGTACCTGAGAAATACAGATTGAAAAACTGCATTAGCAAAGACTTGCCTGATAATATATTGTTCCTGAATGAAAAGGCGAATGTTAAGCCCGAAATCCTGTACAAATATCTCGATATTGGTCTTATTTACACTTCAACGGTAAGTCTGGAGATGGCCTTGAAAAAGATACCTGTTATTTCAGCTGGCAGCGGAGGCCATTATTCGAATAAAGGCTTTACTCTTGACCCGGAAAATAAAACAGAGTACTTTGATTTTATTGAAAAGCTCAACTCAGGAGAGCTGACTTATAATCCGGATACTGATATGGCATAAAAATATCTCTATTTCCGCTATTTCAGGGAAGCATTAAAGAATAATCTTCTTAGAGTTGAAAAATATAATATAAAAGCATATTACTTTACTTCTGCAAATGATCTCTTACCCGGTAGGGACAAGAGTCTGGATATAATCTGTGATGGTATTTTAAAAGGAACATCATTTATCAACTAATTTATGAAATACGGTATTGTTGCATATTCGAATAGTATTAACATGGGTGATGAAGTCCAGAGCCTCGCAGCGAAAAGACTTCTTCCTTCTGTTGACTATTATATTGACCGCTCCGATATTAACAAGAGAGTTTCCGACGAAGAAATCTTACTTATCTGTAATGGCTGGTTTACAGGAGCACCTTCCAACTGGCCTCCTGCCGAGAACATTATACCTCTGTTTATATCATTCCATGTAACAAATTCCAATAAGAGTAAGAAACTTATCCCTTCGGCTAAACTGAAAGATTATTATTCAAAGTTCGGACCGGTTGGCTGCCGCGATCTTCTTACCCTGGAATTATTCAGAACAGCTGGAATCGAAGCATATTATTCGGGTGATTTAACTCTTACTCTTGAAAATGAATTCTCTGAGCGCACAGATGATATCCTATTGGTGGATCCCTTAAGACATAACTATACAGCTGAGTATCGCAATGAGATTATTAAACAGATAGTTCCGGGGAAGTATCTCGATGCTGTTAAGATAATAAAGCAGAGGCGCAGTAATATTGATATTAGTAATGAGGAACGCTTCAATGATGCTGAGAAGCTGATTGAACAATATTCCAGGGCCAAACTGGTTGTCACTTCAAGAATACACTGTGCTTTACCATGCCTGGCACTTGGAACGCCGGTATATTTTATTAAAGCAGGATATCACTCAACCCTTTTAAACCTTAACGATCGTTTTGAGGGAATACTCGAAATGTTCAAAGTTTTTGGAGAGGATTATTTTCCATACGCTGGTAGTTCTCTCGCTGACAGGGGAGCAAGGATCTTTAGTATGTATAAAGGGAAAAATATAAAACCTTTACCTATTGATTGGGATAATCCCGAGCCAAACAGTTATGATTTTAGTACCTTGAAGGCTCAATTACTTGCTACAGTAGAAAAGTTTTTAAAATAATACATT
>RCNF010000837.1_pt1 | contig 16071 bp, 12 predicted proteins | sample 2041311 | NCBI WGS metagenome assembly RCNF01 (sample SAMN09708228, study PRJNA481090) | Marine sediment metagenome, whole genome shotgun sequencing project. | biome: marine sediment; feature: ocean; material: sediment; isolation source: Sewage treatment plant 2 marine sediment (STP2) ... | reverse complement strand
AAATTTTATCCTCAGAATATCAACTATATGCACCCCAAGGGCACTTCTTACAGGGCGCCTCCGGTAAAATTTTTCGCACGCCTTGATCTCGACCAAAATCCCTCATTTCTGGACGGACACTAACTGGCTCCTATAGGGAAATGTACCCCAAACGCCCATGAAAAAGCCCACGTCCTACATCAAGACCCTTGACCGCATAAAGGTGTCCAACCTTGCCGGGCGGTTGATTCGGGACATTGAACGAATCATTCCGCCTGACACGGCACTGTTTCATGAGGCGGTAATCATCGCCGGTGCTCCCGAGGCCACCCAGTCAATGCGCTACCTTCCCTTCAACCGGCAGGTCCATGCTGACGGAGATGTGACCACCTCATTGTCCCTGGTGGTCCTTCTTAACAATCTGCGCATGGAACGGTTTTTTCTCAGTGGATTCCGGGAACGGATCAGCCGGCTGGTTTTCAAACTTTCTTTCAATGTCATGGACCGCTACATCAGGGCCATTCGCCTGGATCATCGCCTGTTGCGCATCATGGCAACAGCGGACGGGGAGTTCAGCATCATGGGCATCGTTCAACGGGACGAAATCCAGCGAAAACGCTTTTTCACAAGACGCTGCCGATTTCTATGCCCCCTGCTGTTGATTCCAGTAACCGACCCTATCAGCCTGGACTATATAGTCGAATTTGAACGGCGCCAGACCATCAAAAAGATTAAAATCCCGCTGATTCCCCTTTACCGCAACGGCCCACCCCCTGCCCATGAAGGCATCAAACGCCTGCCTACTCAAAAATAGGTAATTCATTTCATAATCATGGGGATCGGATAGGAATAAAAGGAAACAGTTTATCTTTCCCTGCATGCTTCGTTCCCTGATGGATAAAATCCAAGCAACCCATGCGCAAAAAACCCTCAGCTGCATCATCACGCCCGATCCCTCGACGATAGGCGACGATATTACCGTCAAAAGGCATTCGGCAGGCATCGATCGACAGGGTCCATACACGTTAGCGACAACGAAAAGGGCAACTGATCTTTTAAAAACCGTCAAGTTAGAGAGTCCGGCACAAATATTGTATGTTAAAAAACGGGTGCTTCCCCCTGGCATTGGAATGGAACTGAAAAAATGGAATCAGCCCGGACAGACATGAATATGGCCCAGAACGCTAAACCATTGTATCCCGAAAAAGAGGCGTCCAATCCCGCCGGTGCAGCCTGGTTGTCCGGAGAAGAGGTGATTGAGCAAACCGGCATCTCCAAAAGAGATCTGATCCGTTTCATTCAACTGAGGGTGTTGCCCAAATCAATGATGCGGGTCTCACCCGTCGGTCGCGACGGCGCACGGAAAAAAAGTTACTTTTCAAGGTCTGTACTTGGACACGTAGCCATGCTGAAGCTACTCAGGGACGAAGGGCATTCCGTGGAAACCATTGCCACTGAATTGCGGGAAGCGGCAGAAGGCGCCCCGGTAGCCCAGGACCCACCATTGCCGAAACCGCAGCAGGCTGCGCCTTCAACCGAAAAAAAACCGGAAAAAACCACATCACCGAAGTTTCACCTGCCCGCTGATACCATCGCGGCCTCCTCATTTTTGGTCAATGCTGGTTTTCGCATCGGATGGATCAAAGTGGATCAGGGCGATCGGCTGTCCAGAGCCATCAGGAATGAATTAACCGACGATCCCTCCGGAACCGTTTTTGACATCATGCTGCGTGCCTCCTTGAAAGAACTGGTTTTCAATTGGCAGCCGCTGTTTTCATTTATCTATCGATTCTTGCAGGAGACCACATCACCGGATACCTTCAACAGGCTGGCTCCCACGGTTTCACTGAACCTGGAAGATGCAGGTCTGCCGGGAAAAGCCAGTCCCGACGCGGCAAAAAGAGGTCCTATAGATAGCTGCCCGATTCATCTTGAGGATGACGAAGGCCGGATTCAGACGATGCGAATTTATGGGATGGCCCTTGCGGAAGGGACGCTCTTCTTTTTGGATCAAGACCGCTGGCAGGAGGAGCATCACGTCGACATGGCTGGTGTACCCTATCCCGCCTCGCCAACGGATGCCGACGCCGCCTCCGGGAAAACCCCCTTCAGTGTAATCTCGGCCCGGCTCGATGATTCCCGAAGCATCGTCGATACCCTGCTGCCGGAAACCTATTTTCAGATCATGACCCGCATCTGGGACGAGAGCGATCGCGTTCTGGCATCCTACGGCGGACACCGTGCCAAACGCAGCGGCACCGAAGTGCAATACATCATCCCCCGGCAGGCGGACACGGATCCCGCTTATGATGCCATATGCTGCGCCATTGAACTCAGAGACAAGATGCGTGAACTCGAGGCATCGCTGAAAGCGGATGGTGAATGGTTTGCCGATATCCGCCTGAACATCGGCATCAGCAGCGGAAGGGACCATCTCCAGCAGGAGGATCTGACCGCCAGCATGGCCTTCATGCTCCCCGGCGGAGCGGCGGACCAGGCCTTTCATCTCTCCGCCATCGCCCATGGGGGTGCCATCTGGATTACCAAATCGGCATTCAGCCATCTCACCCCGCAGCAGATGAAACGAATCACCTTTGGTATCTATCGCGACGACCGGCTGATCCGCAATATCTTCGCGCAGGTCTCAGAGCTTCCGCATGCCCCCGACACGCCGTCCCTGGGGCGGGGTATCCGGTCGCTTTCCGTCACGCGCATTATCGCCCTGCAAGCCGACCGCAGCAGCAAAGACCACCACGAAAATCAATAGAATTTCAATAATTCGAATTTGGTTTTAGGCCAAGCTACGATAAGCTTCAGGAATGACTTTACGTCATAATTTTTCCGGTCCATGCTTGGATTGAATGAATTGAATGGAGGTAAAACTCGATTGGTATTTTGATATCTCAGCTTTTTTGACGTCTCTGAAACCTGTGGTCCGCCCTAATGACTCCCCAAAATACCTCAATCATCAATTACAATTTTATCAAGTCCCGGCTCTGGGGCAGGAAATTGTAACTTCATCCCCTCAAGGGCATTCAGGGCTATTTCAGCAATTACGTAGTTACGATACCATTTTCTATCAGCCGGGATTACATACCAGGGAGCCCACTCTGTACTGCATTCTGAAACAGCTTTTCCAAAGGCTTTCTGATACTCATCCCAAAGTTTACGCTCGGCCAGATCCCCTGAACTGAACTTCCAATGCTTGTCCGATCGGTCAAGACGGGACTGTAGTCTCTCTTTCTGTTCTTCTTTACTGATATGCAGACAGAATTTCAGGATCGTAATACTATTATCAGAAAGATATTTCTCAAATGTGTTTATCTGTTCATAACGACCCTCTATAACTTTCTTGGGTGCAAGGTTATGAACACGCGCAATAAGTACATCCTCATAGTGAGAACGGTTGAATATTCCGATCATTCCTTTCTGTGGAACCTTACTGTGAATACGCCACAGGAAATCATGCCCCAACTCTTCCGCTGTTGGAGCCTTAAAACTGTGGACCCTCACGCCCTGGGGATTGAGCGGACCGAAAATATGACGGATGGTTCCATCTTTGCCGCCTGTATCCATCGCCTGAAGAACGATCAACAGAGAATGTTTGTTCTCGGCATATAGAACCTGCTGAAGTTCAACCATTCGCCGACTCATCTCTGCAAATTTCCTTTCGCATGTCTCTCTATTTTTAACTCCAGCCTTTGACGAAGGATCTATATCATTCATCTGAAACTTTGAGTCAGGCTTGATTCTGTATTTCTGAGAGAAATCCACCATTTTTTTTGACATAACAACTTCCTAAATATCTTTGTGTGTTTACCTTGTCTGCATTGTACAAATTGCAATCCGCAACTAATATCTTCAAAGAACAAATGTAAAACCAGATTACAGGTACGTTGAGAAAAGCATCGGTCCCGAAGAACTCCAGATATCAACTTTCTTGGATGTCTTTATAAGTAAATCTGACCTTTTACCATGATCAAGTTATCTTCATCAATTGGCGCGCAAATACTACCCCTAACACTTGACATGGCAATATTGCTGAGCATGGGCTCCGTTTCGTTATTCCAAATCCAGATAGGCCATGATCCCGCTACCGTGACGGGCGGCAAACGCCCGGTCCACCTTCTGCACAGGGTTGGCACCCAGAAAATTAAGCAGGTTTTCCAGCTGCCGCTTCCGCCCGGCAGCATCGGAAACGGTCTTCAGTCCGGCGATCTTCTCTTCCACCTCAAAATATTTCATCTTATCGTCCAGGGGCAGCTGCCAGAAGAGAAGAAATCCCCGCTCGGGGAAATCCACCCCCAGGATACCGTAGCAGTAGGCCATGAAGTCACGTTCCAACTGTTCCTGGATCTTGACGATCTGCTGCTTAGCCGCATCCATGGCAGACAGGTCGAACGGCCGGCCGAGCACTTCGATGTAAATCTTGAATTTGGGTTCGGTTCCCGACGGCCGGACCGTGATGCGAATGCTGCGTGTTTCGGGCAGGTCCGCCAGTTTCAGGATCAGCACGTTGCGAGAAGAGGTGTCGGTTCTCGACAGGTGGGGCTGAGGTTCGCCTTTCCATCGATCGATCTTTTCCGACACCTTGAATTCGCCCACCGCCGGAATCTCGTTCTTCCTTAAATGGTCCATAATCGTTTTGATCCGGCCGATGCCCTTGGCGCCCAACAGTCTGATTTCGGTGAGATAGTTGTGGCAGTAACCGTACTTGGCGTAGATGCTGCTCAGGTAATCCACCAGCGTTCGCCCGTCGGCCTTGAGTTGCGAGGCCAGTTCGGCCAGCCACACCGCGGCGCCGGCGGCATCCTTGTCGCGGGCATAGTTGCCCATGAGAAAACCGTGGCTCTCCTCGGTACCCAGGATAAAATCCCCTTGTCGGCCCTCCGCCTCCAGGCGGTTCATGCGTTCGCCGATGTATTTGAATCCCACCAGCAGGTCGCCGATGCACTGGATGCCGTTTTCCACTGCGATGGTGTCGATGAGAGACGAGGTCACCTCGGTTTTGATAATCACGTGTTTTTTCGTCAACCGCCCCTTTTTGCGGTACTGGTCGATGGCATACTCGGACAAAACGATGCCGATCTCGTTGCCGTTGAGGAAATTCCATGTCCCGTTGTGTCGCACCATGATGCCGATGCGGTCGGCGTCCGGGTCGGTGCTCATGATCACATCCGCACCGATGGCGTCAGCATTGGGCAGGGCCGCGTCGAAGGACTGAATCACCTCCGGGTTGGGGATGTTGAAGGTGACATGTTCAAAGGCACCGCTCAGGTTGGCAGTGGCCGGGTCCAGGTGGATGTCGAAACCCATACCTTTTAGCACCGGATAGACGGAGGTCACACCGGTTCCGTGCAGGGGGCTGTATAGAATCTTCACGCCTCTGGCGTCGCTGAGTTGAAGCGCGGCCACAGCGTCATGGTAGGCATCGTCCACCTCACTGCCGATCACCGCCAGCAGTCCGTTTTGGCCCGCAGCGTCCAGATCCATGGTCTGAATGGCGGAGACATTGCCGGTCACTTCATCCACCAGATCCTGGTCATGGGGCGGAATGAGTTGGCCACCGTACTGGTCGTATACTTTTTTCCCATTGTCCGTGGGCAGGTTGTGGCTGGCGGAAAACATGCATCCGGAAATGGCGTCCAGTTGGCGGATGGCAAAGGAGAGTTCCGGGGTGCTGCGGGTGCTGTCGAACAGGTAGACCTTGATGCCGTTGGCTGTGTATACCTGGGCCGCCGCTTCGGCCAGCTGCCGGCAGTCCAGATTATCGACCGGGTTGGGTCGATCCGGAGCATACCGCTTGGTGTCCGTAAACTGGCGCACATCGTAGGCCAGCACCAGGCCCCGATGCTTGGCGGACTCGCCGTGGGCCTTGATCAGGTATTGGCTGTGACCCTGGGCCGATGCCTGGATGGTCCAGGGATTGATGCGGTTGGGACCGATGCCCACCAGTCCCCGTCGACCACCGGTGCCGAAGGGAATCACCTGGTAGAAGGAGTCCAGCAGGAACTCCCATTGCCCGGACCCGATGAGATGGTCGATCTGGGGCACGTAGGCGGTAAACATGTCGTTAGTCAGCCAGACCTTCAGCCGATCCAGGGCATCGATTTTAAAGTTTTCTGGAAGGTCGAGCGTCTCGAATCCATTTTTTGCATTTTCCATCAGGGTCTGGTAACTGTCCATGCCGTTATCCTCGTTGTTAAGCATACAGGGGTTGAAACAACTTCTTGCAAATTGGAATGCCTATAATTATCTCATTTTTTACCGGCATTGACAAGGAAAACCACCTTCATCCATGAACGCCATCGACCGTAAAATCTTCGGCACCCTTTTCTTCTCCATTTTTGCGGCGGTGACCGGGGTAGGCATCGTGGTACCACTGCTGCCGGTCTACGCCCATGACCTGGGAGCCAGCGGACTGTACATCGGCCTGATCTTCGGCGCCTTCTCACTCTCCCGGACGTTTTTCCTGCCCTACTTCGGCCGCCGGTCCGACAAAAAAGGGCGCAAGCCGTTCATCGTCGCGGGACTTTTCTCATACGCCGTGATATCGGTGGCCTTCATTCTCTTCACTGGGGTGGAGTCCCTGATTGTCATCCGTTTTTTTCAGGGGATCACGTCGGCCATGATCATGCCGGTGGTTCAGGCCTATGTGGGAGACATCACGCCCACAGGCAAGGAAGGGTGGGTCATGGGACTGTTCAACATGTCCCTGTTCATCGGCCTGAGCGCCGGTCCGCTGATCGGTGGTGTGATCAAGGACCGCTTCAGCCTCAACGGGGCCTTCGTCTGTATGGGCGTCTTGTCCCTCGTCGGATTCGTGTTGAGCCTGGTCTTTCTCCCCCCCACCGCCGAAGAGCGGGTGGTAAAAAGGGGGCGACCGCCGCTGGGATGGTCGCAGATACTTTCCGACCGGACCATCGCCGGTCTTTTTCTTTTCCGCCTGGCATACACGGCATGCATCGGCATCATCTGGGGTTTTCTGCCGGTGTTTGCCGACATGGAATTTTCTGTCTCGGCATCAGGCATCGGCATCCTGGTGATGCTGGGTGTCCTGGTAAGCGGTGTGGTGCAGGTACCCATGGGATGGCTGGCGGATCGGTTGAATCGAAAGTCAATGATCATCCTGGGCGGCCTGGTGGTCACCGGCGCTGTCTATGCATTTAAACATGCCGCGGGGTTCCAGGACATGTTCTGGGCCAGCGTGGTCTTCGGCATTGGCGGCGGCATCGCCATGCCGGCGTTGATGGCGGCTGCAGTCCTGCAAGGCAGCCGCAGGGAGGCCATGGGGTCGGTGATGGCGCTGCTCACCGTGGGCCACAGCCTGGGCATGCTGGTCGGTTCGGTGATGGCCGGGGTGATGATGGATTGGTTCCAACTCCGCCAGGCCTTTATTCTCGGTGCCCTGGTCATGGCCGCAGGAACGGTTCTGTTCACGGCCTGCACCTGGCGCACAGATCTGAGTCGCGGGACGGTTCCCGCCGCTCCACCACAGATTCCGGAGGGTTGACATGGCAGTCAGGTTCACTTCGATCGGCATCATCAAAACCCCGTTCAAGGGCATCGACGGCATGCCTATCCAGCCTTCAGGCGCAATAGATGTGCCCGGCCAACTGGTTATGGACGCACAGTACGAAGATGGGCTATGCGATCTCGACGGCTTTTCCCATCTGATCCTGCTTTACCATTTCCATCTTTCCAAAGGATACCGCCTGACGGTCAAGCCATTTTTGGACACGGTGAAGCGGGGTCTTTTCTCCACCCGCGCCCCACGCCGGCCCAATCCCATCGGCCTGTCCATCGTTCGGCTGGATCGAATCGCAGGCCGAATCCTCCATGTGTTGGATGTAGATATGGTGAACGGGACCCCGCTGCTGGACATCAAACCCTATGTCCCGGCCTTTGATGTCCGCAGCGATGTACGTGCCGGCTGGCTGGAGCAGTGTCAGGAGAGATCGACGTCCCTCAAGTCGGACCAGCGCTTCAGAGAGAAAAAATAATGCGCCTACCCCTCACATTCAATCGGATGGAATTCGCCGGGTCTTTGGGAGACCTGGGGACCGTTTTGCCCCTGGCCATCGGCATGATTCTGGTCAACGGCTTGGATCCGTCGGGATTGTTTTTGTCGGTGGGTCTCCTCTACATTTTCACGGGGCTTTACTTCGGCATCACCACACCGGTGGAACCCATGAAGGTGATCGGGGCCTATGCCATCGCCACAGCCATGAGCCCCCAGCAGATCATGGCCTCGGGGATTCTCATGGGCACCTGCCTGCTGGTCATCGGTGCCACCGGGGCCATCGCCCTCATCGGCAAATACACGCCCAAGGCGGTCATCCGGGGGGTACAGCTGTCCACGGGCACCCTGCTCATGGCCGAAGGGATCAAGTTCATGATCGGCAAGACCAAGCTTCAGGTGCTGCACCAAATAGCGGAACCCTATTTGACCGTACAGCAGATAGGCCCGATCCCCGTGGGCTTAGTCATCGGGATCATCGGCGCGGTCCTCACCCTGCTGCTGCTGGAAAACAAGCGGATGCCGGCCGGCCTCATGATTGTGGCCACGGGTATTCTCATCGGCTTGTTGATGGGGACCCGTCAGGGGCTGGGAGACATCCGGCCGGGACTATATCTGCCACGGATCCTGCCCCTGGGCTTTCCCGAAGGCCCGGATTTCACCTTTGCCCTGCTGGCACTGGTGTTGCCCCAGATGCCCATGACCATCGGCAATGCGGTGATCGCCGAGATGGACCTGTCCATCAGCTATTTCGGCACCGCCGCCCGGCGGGTGACGGGCAGGGCCCTGTGCGTGAGCATGGCCCTGGGAAATTTCCTCAGCGCCCTGCTCGGTGGCATGCCCCTGTGCCACGGCGCCGGCGGCCTGGCCGCCCACTATCGCTTCGGCGCCCGGTCCGCCGGTTCCAACCTGATCATCGGGGCCATCTTCATCCTGCTCACCCTGTTGCTGGGCAACCATATCCTGGCCCTGTTCAACCTGATCCCCATGGCCATCCTCGGTGTGCTGCTCCTGTTTTCCGGCAGCCAACTGGCCCTGACCGTCCTGGACATCAAGGAACGCAAGGAGATGTTCGTGGTGGTGACCATCCTGGGCATCACCCTGGCGTCCAACCTGGCCGCCGGATTTATTGTCGGCATCGCAATAGCTTATCTCCTGCGGTCGCAAAAATTCACCGTATAATCCCTTGACGTCCCGAGAGGGACCCCTGCTTTGCAGTCACAACCCCGGTTGTGGCATCGCTGGACGACAAATGATCCTGCAGCCGGCTGTACATGCAGCAACGGATATACCCTCGCGGTCGCATCACCTTCTTCCCCTAAACTTATCCAATTGATTGCCGATATTAGGCATCACGCGGCACCAATCGATAGGCCCGCTGTTCAAATCTTATGAATAGGGTGCATTTATGCTGAACCTGCGATCATTGCGCGACCTGCCCAAAGTCATCGCGCTCTTGGTAATCATTACCTGCATTCTGGTACCCTCGGTTTTAATTGTGGTTTGGAAAACCGGCACGTTTCAAGACGAATCCCAACGTATCGAGGCCGAGTACCTGGCCCAGAAAAAGATAGAGCTTAAAGATCGGCTCCAGAATGTGCTGGCCCTGGTTAAAACCAAGCGCACGGTCATGAAGACCATCGGTAAGGAAAAGATCAAAGATCAAGTGGCGACTGTCCATTCGGTCCTGTCCCGCATGGACGCGGAATGGCGGGTCAAAATGGACAAGGAGGATCTGCAGCGGCTGCTCCGACACAATATTCAGGCCTTTGACGACAGCAACAGGAAAGGACACCTCGTCATCCTGGATCGATCCGGAGATTTTGTCTACCCCCTGGCGGAACCGATGCCGGTCCGGGATGATATCCGGCAAATCAGGGATGAGGATGGCGATCGGTTAATCGACACCCTCATCCCCACGGTTTTCCGATTCGACGATGTTTACCGAACGTTTTCAACCACCAGCGGGGAAAACGGGAAAACAACGGAATATATAAGCTACTTCAGGTTGTTCCGTCCCGACGAGTGGATCATCGGCTATGTGGTCGATCAGGCTGACCTGGAGGCTGCGCTCCAGGCTGAAATCTTACAGATCCTCCAAAACTTCAGATACCGTCTGACCGATTACATCATCACCATCGGGACCAATGGCTATCTCCTGAGCCATGGCACCCAGGCCGAACTGATCGGCAGGAAGGCGGTAGATGTACGCAACGACCAGGGCGTCTACGTGGGAAAAAAAATCGTGGCGGCCGCGGCATCGGACAGAAACGGCGGCTTTTGCCGCTATGACTGGCTGAATACCAAAACGGGTCAGGTTGAACCGAAAATCACCTATAGTGTGGTCATCCCGGAATGGAACTGGACCATCGCCACAGGCGTTTATCTTAACCCGGTCTATACCCAGATTGAGGGAAGCCGGCAGCTGATGAAACAACGACTGATTGACGAGTTTCTGATCAACTGCGCCATGTGGCTCGTCTGCCTGGGGGGGACCTGTTTTTTTGTCGTCTGGGCCCGCCGAAAATTTTCAGCGGATGTGGATACCTTCGTAAGCTTCTTCCAGCAGGTCGCATACCAGGACGAGCGAATCAACGCGGATGAGCTTGAGATGTTAGAATTCAAACAGCTGGCCGGGTATGCCAACGAAATGGTGGAAACCCGCAGCTACGCCCTGACGGCGTTGGAGAACCAGCGCCAGCAGATGCTTACCCTCTCTCGTGCCATCGAGCAGAGCCCGGTATCGGTTGTCATCACCTCACCGGACGGCACCATCGAATATGTGAATCCCTATTTTGAAACCATCAGCGGATACTCGGCCAAGGAAGTCGTGGGGCGCAATCCCCGAATCCTGAAATCCGGCCGACATTCCGGATCATTGTACCAGCAGATGTGGCAGACGCTGAAAGGCGGCAAACCCTGGTCCGGAGAAATCATCAATCGGCGCAAAGACGGCAGCCTCTATTGGGAGCGGGCCCACATCTCGCCGGTATTCGACGAAAAAAAAGCCATCGTCCATTTTGTGGGTGTGAAAGAGGACATCACCGAGCACAAACAAGCGCTGGAGGATCTCAATCGTGCCAAACAGGATGCCGAAGCGGCCAGTGTCGCCAAGAGTCAGTTTCTGGCCAATATGAGCCACGAGATCCGTACACCCATGAACGGGGTGATCGGGATGCTGGGCCTGATGATGGATACGGAGATGACCGACGAGCAGCAGGACTTTGCCCGCACGGCCAAGGTCAGCGCCAACTCCCTGCTCTCCATCATCAACGATATTCTCGATTTCTCCAAAATCGAAGCCGGTAAGCTGGAACTGGAAATGCTGGATTTCAACTTCCGCGATATGATGGAAGATGTAATGGAAATAATGTCTGTCCATGCCTTGAACAAGGGCATCGAGCTGACCAGCTATATTCACCCCGACGTACCCTCCTGGGTTAACGGGGATCCGGGACGGATCAGGCAGATTCTGATCAACCTCACCGGCAATGGGATCAAGTTTACCGGGCAGGGGGCGGTTGCCGTACACGTTGAACTGGAGAGGATGGACGGGGGCACGGTGGCGCTCTTAATCGATGTTCAGGACAACGGCCCCGGGATCCCTGCCGACCGCGTGGACCGTCTTTTCAAATCCTTCTCACAGGTGGATGCGTCCACCACCCGTAAACACGGCGGCACCGGGCTGGGCCTGGCCATTTCCAAACAACTGACCGAACTGATGGGCGGAAGCATCGGGGTTGAATCCCAGCCGGGTAAAGGCGCCCGGTTCTGGTTTACCCTGGTACTTGAAAAGCGGTCGCCCCCCGAAGGCGCCAATCGTATCTCGCCGGCGATCATCCAGGGCAAGCGAGTCCTGGTGGTCGATGACAACCCGACCAACCGAGACCTTTTCTGTGCCTACCTCAACACCTGGGGCTGTCGGTTCGACACCGCATCCAGCGGCAAAACGGGCCTTGAGAAATTACATGATGCCGCCACGGATACGCCATTCGACGCCGCCCTGGTGGACTTCATGATGCCCGGCATGGCCGGCGACCACCTCGGTCAGGCCATCAAAAAAGATCCTGCGATCCAATCAACCGCCCTGATCATGCTGACCTCCCGCGGACTGCGGGGAGACAGCCAACGCATGAAGGAGATCGGGTTTGCCGGATACCTCACCAAGCCGGTGAAACGCCAGCACCTGTTCGAATGCCTGGTAAGGGTGCTTGCCGGTTCACCCCAGGCAGCCTCGGGGTTGCATCCCTCGGAGCCCATGGTAACCCGGCACTCGATCGATGAAGCCCGGCAGAAAGAACGACGCCTGCTGTTGGTTGAAGACAACGTGGTGAGCCAGAAAGTCGCGCTGCTGATACTGAAAAAGATAGGCTGCCGGGCGGACGTGGCCAACAATGGACGCGAAGCGGTTGAAGCCTTGAAGCAGGTTCCCTACGATCTCGTGCTGATGGATCAGCAGATGCCGGAAATGGACGGGCTGGAAGCCACTCGGGCCATCCGTGCCTCAGCCGATGTCATCAACAGCCGCGTGCCCATCATCGCCATGACCGCCAATGCCCTTAAAGGCGATCGGGAACGCTGCCTGGAAGCCGGTATGGACGATTACCTCTCCAAGCCGGTGAAACCGGACCAGCTGAAAAACAAACTCGACCAATGGCTGATTGCGGCGAAGAAAAATTGAATCGTACAAGAAAGGCCGGGGACAATTCTCAGCCGCCGGACAAAAGGAATTTAAAATCGATGGAGGATGATGCGCAAACGGGGCCAACGTTCCCGTCACGGTCCTCATAGGCGTCGGCGATGAATGCGCATGGGATCTGACGTGCCCCCTGGTGTGTCACCCATTCATCAACCCCCTGATTCCTGACCCTCCCCTATACCGCCGCGTCACTGTCTCACGGTGGCCAGCTTCAGCGCCAGTCCCACGAAAACAACACCGGCCACCCGGTTCATGATCACCTGAGTCTTGGGTGAACGGTTGAGCCACTGGCCGATGGACCCGGCCAGCAATGCAATACTGCCAAACACCAAAATGGTGGAAACGATGAACACGCCGCCCAGAAGCAGCATCTGCAGGGTCAGCGACCCGCGGCCCGGGTCGGCGAATTGCGGCAGAAAAGCCAGAAAAAAGATCGACACCTTAGGGTTGGTGACATTCATGATGATTCCCCGCCGGTATAGCTTTGCATAACTCAGCTCATTTTTCCGACCGGCCGATATCCGCTCTGCGGATGCACGGAAGGCATGCCAGGCCAGGTAAAGCAGGTAACCGGCACCACCCAGCTTGAGCGCCGTGAAGGCCAGGGCGGATGCCTGAAAAACCACCGCCACGCCGAAAGCCACAGCCGTCGTGTGAACGACAAGACCCGTACACAGGCCCAGTGTCACCAGGAGACCGGCGATTTTCCCTCGCAGGGCCGACTGCGTCAATACGAAGATGTTGTCCGGACCGGGCGCCAGCCCCAGCAGTATGGATGCCATGAAAAAAGTTGCCAGCGTTTCGATCGGGATCATCCGCTCACCCTCTCCTGGGATTAAAAGGTTATGAGTCGGTCACTATGGCACAACCAGAACCTCCCGCGCCAGTTCAATACCGAATCGTTCATGGACGGCGCCGCTGACCTGTTCGGAGAGCTCCAGGATTTCACGCCCCGTGGCACCGCCCAGGTTCACCAGAACCAGGGCCTGCTGGTGATGGACGGCGGCCTTTCCCACATGCCTGCCCTTCCAGCCGCAGCGCTCGATCAACCAGCCGGCAGCCAATTTATAGTGCTCGCCACCCTGAGGATAATAAGGCAAATCAGGATTTAATTTTAGCAGTCCGCTGAGGGCGTTGCCGTCAACTACCGGATTTTTGAAGAAACTGCCTGCATTGCCGATCAGGTCCGGGTCCGGCAGTTTGCTTTGCCGGATGGAGACAATCGCCTGACGGACATGGTCCAGCGTTATCGGCCCCACCGCTTCCACGGCCGCTTTGACCCCGGGATAATCGAGAACGAAGTCAGGCTTTTGGCTGAGTTTGAAGACCACCGCCGTGATGATGAACCGTCCGGCCCAGTCGTTTTTGAAGTTGCTGGACCGGTATCCAAAGCGGCAGTCGTTGGGAGAAAATCGGACCTGCTCACGGTTGTGGATAGAAATGGCTTCGACACCGTCGATCACCCCCTTGACCTCCACCCCGTAGGCACCGATGTTCTGCACCACACTCGCGCCGACGCTGCCCGGGATTAGAGAAAGGTTTTCGATACCCGCCCAGCCATTGGTCACGGCATGGGCCACCAGGTCATCCCAGTTCTCACCGGCCATGGCCCGGATCCAAATGTGCCGGCGGTCCGCTTCAATTACATCTATCCCCTTAAGCAGTGGATGCAGCACGATGCCGTCGAAATCATCCACGAACAGCAGGTTGCTGCCCCCACCGAGGACCAGGCGACGATGGCTGTCAAGTTCATCCCGGCCAAGAAAATCAACGATCTCATCGACCGAATCGAACCGAAGATAGGCGTCGGCAACCGCTTCGACGCGGAAGGTGTTGAGGGCTTTCAGTGAGAAATCGGTTTTCAGTTCCATATGGATCCGTGGCATGAAAATGAATCGGGATAGCGAGCGGTCCGATGCACCTTGGTTTCGTATTCCTTTGGCTTGAGAAGGTGAAACCCCAATGTTGCATAAACAATATTTGAAATGATGAATAACCTATTGGTAATATGATTGATATAGCCGATGTACGACAATTTCCTGGATATCACGAAGGGTGAAGTCCAAGAATGTCACGGTTATTCTCATTTTGTTTACCTTTCAGGAAAGCTGGGGGGAACAGCGGCCAATTTATTCTCAATGGAACGGTCGCCGGTCTGTCCATTGACTGGGTGCCTGTCCACTACCGGTCATTTCACCCGATATCTGCGTGATGCGCAACATTTTAACCCCAGGAGATCAACCTGGCACCCAACGGGCATTGCTTTCAGGGCGCCTGTGGCTAAATTGTCGCACGCCTCGATCTCCAACGGCATCCGTCGTTTTTGGACGGACACACGCTATAAAGGGGTTTGGCCCTTTTCAATTTGCCGTCCGGTACGCAGTGCGGCTCCAAGTATGGCGCCCTCATAAAGTTCCTGGCAAAGGATGATCAGTCCGATAATCAGCAGCCAGGATTGGTTCCAGAAAAAACCTGCAGACCAGGCGGCGGCGGTAAGGGCAATGATCAGGCAGCGAATGGCTCGCACGAACCACTGGGCGCTGGACAGGTCACCCGCCCGGCGGTATGCAAAAACAAAGCGCCTGATGCTCAGGCTGAAAAACAGACCGGCGATGCCAAGCAGTATCCCTGACAATAAACGATTGATTGGCGGTTGGAACAAAACGTCCAATCGTACCTCCTGATACTGGCAAAGGGGAGATGTCACCTGCCTATGGGCTGCCGGTCACGGGAACACGCATATCTCTGGAGAGGATAAAATCGACCCCGGTCCGGGGGATCACCGCCATGGTCAAGGCGACCTGGTCTTCAATGGGCAAGGCGGACATGGTTTCCATGGCGATAATCTCTGCCCCGCCATCGGTAAGGGTGACCTTGATGATATTGGTCCGGTTGTAGAAATCCACATTGCGCGAGAAAACGACGAGGTTGCGGTTAAAATCCACCGCCGGAATCTTCTCACCCGGCTTAAAGGCCTGCCAAACGGACGCAAAGGCATTCTGCCCGTCGATGTATCCTGTACGTGACTGGCGCTGGCCATCGGGCAGCAGAGCCAGATCTGCAACCGGGAAATCCCCACTCCAACGCGCGATGATGGGCAGGTCTTTGGCGTTGCCATCTTCTGCTTCCAGGGTCGCACATCCGGTGATGCAAAAAAGAAACAGGCACACCGTCCAGCCCAGGCTGGATCGACAGTCTCGTGTCATGATTCTCCTTTCGTCTCGAGCATCGGTTTCAGGGCGATTCCCGTTCGAGACGGCAGGTAAAGGGACAGCCGGAAGCCCCATGGATTGTCCTTTTCCTCCAGGGTGTGGTGAATCTGATCCGGTGTCAGCCGGCCGTGGCCGCCAAAATCCCTGCAATCCGAATCCAG
>RCNF010001057.1_pt1 | contig 16075 bp, 14 predicted proteins | sample 2041311 | NCBI WGS metagenome assembly RCNF01 (sample SAMN09708228, study PRJNA481090) | Marine sediment metagenome, whole genome shotgun sequencing project. | biome: marine sediment; feature: ocean; material: sediment; isolation source: Sewage treatment plant 2 marine sediment (STP2) ... | reverse complement strand
GCGAGACGCCAGCACTACAAAGGGCTGAGATCCATTGTAGGGCCGGTGTCTCGCCGGCCTGATGGTGAGGAGGGCCGGAAGACCTCAGTGTCCAATTCTCGAATTTTGCAAGAGGCTGAGGTTTTCAACGCCATATTTGGCGCGCGGGAGGTGGAGAGCAGCGAGCCCGGCGGCTCGGCTCAGCCGACGAGTGCGCCGACGACCAGGACGATCAGGAAGACACCACCGACCGCAACCGGGAAGAGAACTTCGTAACCTTTTGACACTTCAGTCTGTTCTGCGTCTCTCACTGTGCCCCCCAACGCAGGCTCTGCGTTCCAAAGGATGGTAACTCAATCAGCGTGGTGATGGAAGCTCGATCCTTGAACTTCGATCCGAACACCATCATTACACCCCTCCGTCCGGGCGGGGTTGAAGCCAAACTGTGGAGAATCCAAGGCAGAATGTGGCGAAAATGAGGCAGAAGCTGAATCAGTGGCCCTTGCGCAACGGCAGCGTCAATCCGATGACCAGCAGGATCAGTGACACCACCCATGGACCGTCGAACGCCATGAGGATCGACCCGGAAACGAGACAGAAGCCCCCGAGGATTGTGGCCCTGGTTCCGGTCAGGGGCTGCTGAACCGGTTTTCGAGACCGCTCTTCGAGGACGCTCAGTCCTTCGGAGACGAGCAGGGGCATCTTGACGACGGCGTCGAAGATGTCAGGTGCGGCCCTGAGGGCTTCGTTGAACAACCGGGTGACCGAAAACTCGAGGCGGAAGATCCGGGCGGCGTGGCGTTTGGACACCTCAGCGACGTTGAAGTCGGGATCGAGGAGGTAACCGACGCCTTCATAGGTGATGAGGGCTTTGACCATGAGGACCATTTCCACCGGAAAGTAGAGCCGGTAGCGGGCGCCGAGTTGGACGCACTCGAGCATGAGCAGACCCAGGGAAAATTCTTCGAAGGTCGCCCGCCGCCGCCACTTCCGCGCGACCTCCTTGACGGCGGTGCGAAATCCCAGGACATCGGACCGTTCGTCGGTCCGCGACACCGCAGCCAGGTAGCGTCCGGCACGCTCGAAATCCTCCATGACCAGCGAGTAGAAGAGGTGGAGGAGATCGTGCCGAAGCTCGGCGTCGAAGTGACCCACCATCCCGAGATCGATAAAGCCGACCTTTGGTCCGGGAAGAGCGAGCAGATTCGCCGGGTGGAGATCGGCGTGGAAATACCCGTCCTGGTAGAGCATCCGGATGATGGAGGACGCCCCCAGATCGATCATCTTCTGTCGTTCGGAGAGCGGGAGATTGAGAACCTCCGGATCATCCGGTCGGATGCCGTCGAGGAACTCCATACAGAGCACGCTGGTTCCCGAATAGTCGTGGTAGATCGTCGGGAAGACCACATCGGGCATGTCGGCGAAGTTGACGGCGAAGGTCTCGGCGTTTTCGGCCTCGAGACGCATTTCGACCTCGCGAACCGTGTACTCGCAGAACTCATCGATCACATTCTTCGGCTGGTATCTGGGGATGATGTACTGCAGGAATCGAGCGGTTGTGCGGAGCAGCGTCGAGTCGCGGTAGATGAGTTCGCGGATTCCGGGTTTGACGACCTTGAGGATGACGTCCTCACCGGAGCGCCCGATGGCTCTGAGCGATCGACGCCGAACCAAGCGGCACTTCGTTGATTGAGGCAAAGATCTCTTCGATGGGTTGGCCGAGATCGTCCTCGATGATCACGCGGATCTTGTCGAAGCTCACGGGTGGGAGGTCGGAGAGCAGATTGCGCAGCTCATCGGTCACGACATCGGGCAGAAGGTCCTTACGCAAGCTGAGGATCTGACCGAGCTTGACATAGGTCGGCCCGAGGATCTCGAGTCGCCTACGGAGCTGCTCCGGGTATGGCAGAATGCGGATTTCGCTGTCGAGAAATGGCCGAATGAAGAAGGCGGTGAAAGCACGAAAACGATAGAAGATCCCGGTGTCGCCCCGTCTGCGAGCGGCGTCCACCGAGGCGACATAGCCACCAAAGACCAAAGCCGAGATATGCCGCAGCGTCGTTCGCCCACGGCGCGCGAGATCCGGGATGTTGATATAACCCCGGCGCGAGGTCCGCCGCCGCCTCTCCGGCGGTTCCTCACCCGATGCGGCGGCTACCGATGCCGGGATCTCCTCCATCGCCGTGGCTCTATCTGTTGCGGCCGTACTTCTCGTGGGACGAGACCCAATCGAGGGACGAGATCGCCGATGCAAGCGAGATCTCACCGGCGAGTGCGACCGCACCGATGATCTCCGCGAGCTTGCGGACCTTGCCCTTGCCCTCGCACCCGAGGATCTCGAGGCACTCGCGCTGGGTCGGAAGACCGACTCCACCGCCATAGGTGGCCACGATCAACGAGGGGATCGTCAACGAGATGTAGAGATCACCTTCAGGAGTCAGCTCTGTGTAGATGATGCCCGAGCACGATTCGGCCACGTTGGCGACATCCTGACCGGTCGCGATGAACATTGCCGTGATGCCGTTGGGCGAGTGAGCGCCGTTGTTGTTCGCTCCCGAGATGAAGGCGCCAACGTTGGAAACCTGGGCGTGGTAGTTCAGGCTTTTTGGTTCGACCCGCATGTGCTGGACCAGGATATCTCGAGGAATCACCGCCTCGGCGGTGACCCGCTTGCCCCGGGTCCGCATGATGTTGATCTGCGAGTGCTTCTTGTCGGTGGCGAGGTTGGACTCGAGAAAGAACGAACGCACGGTGTCGATGTTGTCGAGCATCCACGAGCAGGCGGCGAAGGTGGCCCGGCCGACCATGTTCTGCCCGGCCGCGTCGCCGGTGGCGTAGTTGAACCGAAGATAGGCAAACTTGTTGGACAGGAAGATGTCGATGTCGAGTAATTTGGCCACGCTCGAGGTCGCCTCGGCCGCGCGCCGGATCTCGTCCATGTTCTCGTTGACCCAATCGCGGAAGTCGCGGGCCTCGCGAGCCGAGTCGAAGACAAAGACCGGTGCTCGCTGCATCCGATCGTCTGAGACCGTGGCGGTGACTCCACCCGAGAGGTTGAGGACCTTCATGCCGCGGTTGTATGACGCGACCAGAGTCCCTTCGGTGGTGGCCATGGGGATGATGAAATCCCCTTTGGCGTACTCGCCGTTGACCGTCACCGGGCCGGCGAGCCCGATGGGCACCTGGGCGACACCGATGAAGTTTTCGATGTTGCCGTCGGTCAGTCTCGGGTCGAACGACGACGCGAAGAGATGCTCCGGTTTCGCACCGGAAAACGACGTCAAGAACTCGCGGCGGGTCCGGATGATCTCATCCGAGTAATTGTCTTCCTTGTTATAGGGAACGGTGATCCGCTCCTCCTTGTGCTCGCGGATGGAGTCCTTGACCTTAAACGAGAGCCTCCCGAACGGGTTGGCTTCGAAATCGATGGTGATCGTGTGCTTTCCGATCTCGAGCGCAGCACCTTTCCAGAGCACGGTCATGACCTTGGCGAGCGGAAACTCGAGCGGATGATCCGGCGTCACCTCGGACGGGGTGGCGACGCCCTCGCTCCCGAGGTCGAAGACAACGTCACCCAGGGGGAGGACCTCATCGTCGATCCTGATCTCGTCGATCTTGGTCAGCACCGAATCGCTGAGACGATTCTTGAGGCTGAAACGGACGCCGCCTCCTTCGTTCTCGAGACTCCCGAAGGTGTAGAGCTGCTTCAATATGAGAGACGGGATCTTCACAGGGTTCCTCCATTGTCCGGTGCTGACGATCCGGCAGATTGTAACACCGGCGGCGCCGAGGAACCACGCCGCAGGGCGGCGTCCAGGCTACCTGCTTCCAAGCTTCTCTGCGAGCTTGTGCAATGGGCCCTGGACTTCCGGACGGAACCACTCACGCGCCATCTCCTCGATATCGCCTGACTTCGATTTCCGGACGATCTCCACGAGATTTCGACGAACGGTCTGTCGCGTGATCCGGAGGGCATGCGGAGGAAGCTCGGTGAGCGGCCGACACCACTCAACGGCCGCCGCCACAACCTGGTCACCCTTGACCACGCGATCCACCAGACCGATCTCGAGGGCTTCCTGCGGTCCCATCAAACTCCCGGTTTGGCAGAGTCTTTCAGCCTGCCTGGGGCCCACCACTCGGGCGAGCGCGTCGGCGACCCCCGTGGGCATGGGGATCCCAACCCGAACCTCGTTGAGACCGATGAAATACGGTCCCTCCGCCATCACCCTGAAGTCGCAGAAGATCGCGAGCACCGCGCCACCCGCCGGGCTGTGACCGGTGATCGCCGCAGCCACTGGAATCTCGGATTCCGCCAAGGCCTCCATCGCGCCGAAGAAGAGATCGAGGGTGCGGACCATCTCTTCGTGATCGAAGGTCAGCAGCAGCGGGACATCGAGGCCACCGGTGAACAGGCCCTCGGATCCCGAGAGCACGAGCGCGCGGACGCCTTCGGACGGCGCCGCCGACACTTGAGAACACAGTTCCTTGAGAAGCTCCGGACTCAGGGCGTTGGCCGGTGGACGCGCAAGCCTCAATTCGCGGACTTTCCCGTGTTCGATGACCTCGATCATGACGACGCTCCATCAATCATTTTGACTCTCCCCAAAAGCGGTATTCGTGTCGGGCGCTGAATGTAGCACGCCGGTGAACACCGTCCTCGAAAGTGGGCACCGCTTGGATTTTGAAAAATCAATTATGAATTTTGAATTATGAATTTTGAATTACGGGCCCCGTTCTCGAACGTCAGAGGACTATCGTACGAGGCATGACCTGCTCGATCATCTCTGAAGGGCAGGCAAGATGCCTACCCCCACAATCCATCACACCATATTATTGAAACATCCGTGATAGCTGCGATGGTGCGATGGTGCGATGGTGCGATGGTGCGATGGTGCGATGAAATTCATAATTCATAATTCATAATTCATAACTTCTTTTTTGTGGCATCAAAGTTGCGTATTGCCTATACGAACCCACACGGAGGTCACGATGTTTCGACACACCACACGCACCATCCTGCTTGCCACCCTGCTGCTCCTGCTCGCCGGCGCCGATGCCGAGGCCCAATGGCAGCGCCACTATGAGCCGAACGGTCAGGTCCGCTTCCGACTCGGCCTCTTCGAACCGATCGGCGGTTCCGAGGGCTGGGACGGCGTCTTCGAGGGTTTCACCGGAGAACCATCCGACCTGAGGGACTTTGTCTGGGGCACCGATTTTCTCTGGCGGACCGGGCGCCACACGGCGGTGCTCTTCGGCTTCAGCTACTACGGCGGCGCCACCACCAGCTCGTACGAAGACTGGGTCGGCGATGACGGCAGCGAGATCCGCCACACCACCAGCCTCTCCATCTCGGATCTCACCGCAGCGTTTCTCTACCGATTCGGCAGCAATGGTGTCCGTCCGTATCTCGGTATCGGCGGCGGGTTCATCTGGTGGGAGCTCACCGACGAAGGCTACTTCATCGACTTCGGAGTCCCACAACAACCGGTTGTCTGGGCCTGGTACGGCGCCCGGGGAACGACCTTCGAGGCATTCGCCTTGGCCGGCATCGACATCCCGATCAACCCACGGTGGAGCATCATCATCGAAGGCCGGTACCGCTACGCCACCGATGAACTCGGTGACGACTTCTCGGGTTTTGGTGAACTCGACCTCACCGGCTATGAGCTCACCGGCGGTTTCGGGATCAACTTCTAGGAAGAGTCAACTATGTGATGTCTTTGTGATGTCCGCCTTTGCGGTCTTTGCGACCTTTGTGTTTCAAAAATGAGCGCTTGTTTGATCAGAAACACCCCGAAGGGCAACCGTATCTGAGCAATGGGGGCTCGGTCCTCGAGCGGTACTCGGGCCTTCGGCTGATCGATCGAAGGTTCTCGAACGCACCACTTGTTGAAACGCAAAGACCGCCACGATCACCAAGACGCCGCAATCGATCGCAATGATGGAGTGGGGACAGTTCTCGGCTTTCTCGTTGGTTGGACGCGAATCGATCGCAACGTTCTGGACCACAAGATGAGGGTAGGTCTTGACCCACCTTCAGTCGCCTATCGGCGACAAGGCGATTGCAACGTGAGCCTCTTGAATGAGCCTCGGCTCCCCGAGAGTCGATTCTTATGGTTTTGAGGCCGGCGGGGACGCCGGCGCGACGGCGGATGTGGGAACGCGGCCGGCGTCCTGCGTGTTACGATGGATGTGAATGCCGCAAATCACTTCAGCAGCCACATGGCAGAACCGTCGTTCGACGGACTCATACAAACAATCAGGAGGCAGTGAATGACCTCGAATCACGAGCAGCTCGAGCAGCAGACACCGAGCTCTGAGGAGCTTCAGAAGAGCCATCGGGAGTACGAACAGCGCCTCGAAGAGCTCAAGAAAAAGTCGTGGCTCACCCCCGATGAGGAAATCGAGGAAAAGCGCCTCAAGAAGCTCAAGCTGCAAATCAAAGACCAGATGGCGCACATGCGCCGCGCGGTTTCCTGAATCGAACCCAGATGATCGCCCCTGAGGGTTGGGTATTTGTTTGGATCCCGGTGTGCTTGGGCGGCGGCGCCTTGCTTCTCGGTCTTTCTTGGCTTGGCTGGCCGCTCATCGCCCTGGGCCTTTTCGCGCTGTTTTTTTTCAGGAATCCGGCTCGATACTGCGACCACAGCAACGAGGTCGCCTGTTCTCCGGCCGATGGCAAGGTCATCGTCGTCGGCAGCGCCCCCGACCAACTGGCCGAGAGAGGTCTCCCGAGACAGATCAGCGTCTTCATGTCGGTCTTCGATGTCCACGTCAATCGAGCGCCCATGGCCGGCGAACTCGTTGACTACCAGTACAACGAGGGTCGAAAGTTTTCCGCGTTCAAGGAAAAGGCGTCGCTCGAAAACGAGCAGAACCTGTCGGTCTGGGAAGGGCCGCTCGGCCGAATCGCTCTCAAGCAGATTGCCGGTCTGGTGGCGCGCCGGATCGTCTTCGATCACGCACTCGGCGACTCCGTCAACCGGAGTGATCGCATCGGCCTCATCCGTTATGGATCGAGGGTGGATATCTTTTTGCCCGACAATGCCCAGGCGCTCGTCCGGGTAGGTGACCGCGTCCGCGCCGGCGAGTCGCCGTTGGCCATCCTCGGCCGCTCCGCCGAATCGTGAGCCGCCCGGTCTTCCGCCGTCGCCCGGGCACTCAAAAGCTGCGCAAGGGTATCTATCTGATTCCTTCACTCTTCACGATGGCCAACATGTTCTGCGGCTTTCTCTCGGTCATCGAATCGAGTCGAGGCCACTTCGAGCCCGGTGAGGGTCATTTTGAGAAGGCTGCACTGCTGATTCTCATCTCGATCATCGCCGATATCCTCGACGGGCGAATCGCTCGAATGACCGGCGCCATTACATCTTTCGGGGAAGCCTACGACTCCCTCGCCGACGTCATCTCCTTTGGAATCGCGCCCTCGCTCCTTGCCTTCCAATGGGGGCTGTGGCAAGTGCCCCGGGTCGGCATGGCGATGGCCTTTCTCTTCCTCGCCGCCACATCAATCCGGCTCGCCAGATTCAACACGACGGCCCACGACAGCCAGGACTTCTCGGGACTGCCGAGCCCGGGCGGCGCGGGGGCCGTGGCCATGATGGTGCTGCTCTCGCCGACCCCGGTGCAACACCCGTCCTTCATTCCGGTGGTCGCGGTGGTGGTCCTGAGCCTGGCGCTTCTCATGATCTCCAACCTCCCCTACCGCTCGTTCAAAGACCTCAAGATGCGACGGCAATGGCCGGTGCCCACTCTCTTCGCCATCGCACTCATCTTCTCGCTTATCACCCTCGATCCGCGTCTGCTGTCGATTCTCGCAGCAGTCTATATTCTGTCGGCTCCGTTCAGCCTCCTCACCCGAGGTCTGCGGCGCGGCAAAGAGTCTCCTTCAATCACACAACCACCCGGGAGCACCGATGGCATCGAAAATCCTGATCACTGATCCATTAACCCTCATCGGACGAGAGTTCCTCCGGAGCCTCGAGAACGCTCCCGATCTGGCGGTCGAGGTGGACTACCGTCACACCTCCGACGATGACGAGCATCAGATCGCGGAACTCGGGGCGAAACCGGGGCTGGTCCCCCCTCTTGATGATCCCGCTGAGATCGCCGGGCTCGGAATCGTCGTCGTCACGAGTGATACCGAAACCGAACGCACCGGGCACCTCGAGAATCTTCTGATCCGCCACCCGGAAGTGGCGCTGGTGGACGTCAGCCGCCTCCCCAGACTGGCCGAACTGACCATCCCCGCCATCGGCGAGACAGTCGAAACCACCGATCGGTGGCACCTGCGGGTTGCCCACCCGTCGCTCGTCGCCGCGGCCAAGATCCTCATCGCGCTGCGGCCGCTCGAACCCATCCGCGGCTCCGTCGCGGCTGTGGACCCGGTCTCGATATTCGGTCGCGGCGCGCTGGAAACCATGGTGGAGCAGGCGGGTCGCCGGATACAGGGCGGAGAGCCCGAACACGACATCGACGGCCATGTCCTCGCCTTCAACCAGGTGGCCGTCGACGCCGATGCCCTCACCGAAGAGGCCGCCGACCTCATCCCGGGCACCCCATTGGCCGTGACCCGCACCCTCTCGGGTTGTTTCCACGGCCATGTGGCTCACATTGCTATCGAACTCGCCGACGGGGTGGACGACCCCGAGCTTCGCGAGGCCTTCGAAGCGGCCGACGACATCGTCATCGGCGAACCACCGATCAGTCTCGAGGTCGTTCCCGATCGGGACCACGTCCTGCTCGCCCCACCACAGCTTTCACCCGACCGGAGAATCGTCTCCATGACCGCGATGATGGACGGTCTGAGGCTCGGGGGAGCGTTGACGGCGGTCGAGATTCTGCGCGCGATGACCATCAACTGAAACCTAAGATGAGCGGTTCTGCCGGATGAGATGTGCCAAGATCTTGATGCTCTGGTGCTTGCGAAAAGCGCAGGCATACCCGTTGGTATTCCGAGCATTTCCGCAAGTATCCAGAGCCCAAGAGATTGGTACAGGTCGCCGGTGAGAATCGCTCATCTTAGGTTATATACGCTAGAATGCCGCCTCAACGCGAGTCCGGCACCAAGGAGGTCGACATGAGCAGTCCGTTGCTTGATCTGGAGCCCAAGCTCCTGTGGCAGCATTTTGATGGAATCCGACTGATTCCACGCCCCTCAAAACACGAAGAAGAAATCAGCGCCCACGTCGAAAAGTGGGCCTCCGACAAGGGTTACGAGCTGCAGAAGGACGAAGCCGGATCCATGGTGATCAGAATCCCGGCCACCGAGGGTCACGAGAATGCCGAGACCGTCGTGCTCCAGGGCCATCTCGACATGGTCTGCGAGAAGAACTCCGATGTCGAACACGACTTCATGACCCAAGGCATCGAGGTTGAGGTCGATGGCGACTGGGTCCGCGCCATGGGAACCACCCTTGGCGCCGACAACGGGATCGGGCTCGCCGCCGCCATGGCGCTTGCCGATGACCCGGCTGTGGTCCACGGACCGCTGGAGATCCTCGCCACGGTCGACGAAGAGACCGGCCTCACCGGGGCGAAGATGCTCGACGCCTCGATGATCAACGGCAGGATTCTCCTCAACCTCGACACCGAAGAAGACGGCGCGATCTATATGGGCTGCGCCGGCGGCGCCGACACCGACGCCTTTCTCAAGATCTCCCGTCGCCGCGGACTCTTGGGATCGGTCCCGGTCAATCTCGCCATCCGCGGGTTGGCCGGCGGTCACTCGGGGCTCAACATCATCGAGAATCGGGCTAACGCCATCAAGCTCGCGACTCGCGTTCTCCAGGCCGCCCTCTACGCCGACATCGATGTCGATCTGGTCTCCATCGATGGTGGGTCGAAGCACAACGCCATCCCGCGTGAGTGCTTTGCCGTCTGCCGTCTCGACAAGGGCGCCATCGACCGCTTCCGAGAGATCGCCGACGCCTGCGCCGCCGAATTCCGCGAAGAATTCACCGCCACGGATCCCGACCTCAGCGTCGATATCGAAGAGATGGATGACGACGACGCGACCCGCCAGGTCCTCAATGTGCACGCCCGTGACCGGCTGCTCCGTCTGCTCGACGCCCTCCCGCACGGTGTCCAGACTATGTCCCGCGACGTCCCCGGTCTGGTGGAGACCTCGACCAATTTTGCCGTGGTCGAGACCCAGGAGGACGGTCTCAAGTTCGTCACCTCCCACCGATCCTCGGTCATGCCCGCCCTCTTCGCCCTGCGCCGCTCGGTGACCTCGAACTTCCGCCAGGCCGGCGCCCAGGTGAGCTATGACGAACACTACCCCGGTTGGCAGCCCAACCCCGACTCGGCCATCCTCAACCGTTCGGCGGATGTCTATGAAAAACTCTTCGGCGAGCGACCCAAGATCAAGGCTATCCACGCCGGGCTCGAGTGCGGTCTGCTTCTGGACAAGATCCCGGGAATGGATGCGGTCTCCATGGGTCCCCAGATCGAGGGCGCCCACTCCCCCGATGAGTGCGTGCAGATCTCCTCGGTGGCGAAGTTCTACAAACACGTCGCCGCACTCCTCGAAGACCTCGCATAGGCGGCACTTCAACACGCAACCCAGCCCCGGGCATCCGCCCGGGGCTTTTTTTTGAGCCTCTTGCGTGGACCCTCGCTTGTCGTCCTGACTACCGCCCGACCCCGAAACCGTAGCCGGACACGCGGATAAATCGCCACACCGGGACGTGCCGGGTACGTAATTGTGCATGAATGACCCACCGGCACCGCGACGCGTTGCGCACAATTGCGCTACCGGGCACTCCACGGGAAGAGCTTTGATGTGGGGGTGTTCCGGCTCAGAAAGAGGCCGCCGCTCGCTCGGGCAGCGTGGTCCGAGCCTTCCAATCAACCCCTTAACGATCACGCTGCCCGTGCGACGCTGGGACGCATGGGCGTCCCAGAAGGCCGGGGCTGAGGGAATCCCGCGGCCGTTCCCGTTCCCGTTCCCGGGATGATCCTCTCATCATTTCCGGATCGATGGTTGGTGGTTCACAATAGGATCCGTGAGTTCAACCATCGCGAAACCGAACCCGGTCATCACCGCCATTCTTCTCGGTGTTTCCACCGTGGTTTCGCAGGCCCTGCTTCTCCGCGAGGCCATGGCCGCGATGGGCGGTTCGGAGATGGCGTGGGGCCTGGTCATGGCGCTGTGGCTCGGCGGGATGGGCGCCGGTGCTCGGCTCGGTGTACGTCTCGGGACAATTGGATTCGCCATCCCGCTTCCCGCCATCACCCTCGCGCTTGCGGGCGCCGGCACCATTCTCTTCCGCGCGGCGCCGGCGATTCTCGGAGCGGCACCCGGTGAAGCCATCACCACCTGGCACGCGGTCTGGCTGTGGGCGCTCGCCATCATCCCCGCCGCCGCCACCGGAGGCTTCGGATTTCCGATTCTTGCCGGTGAACTCGGTGGAACGGGGCCCGGCCGGGCCTACACCCTTGAGGCCGTCGGCGCCCTGCTCGGCGGGACGATGCTCAGTATCGCGTTGACGACCCTCGGAACGGGTGCCGCATTCGTCATCGCCATCGGCATGGTCGGCGGTGCGATCCTGTGGCCGCACCGGCGGGTGCTCGCGGCGCTGCTCATGCTCGGGAGCGCGACCGCCGCCATGCCTGCGGGCGACGCGCTCGCCCGTGCCACATGGCGCTGGGCGGACCACCCCGGGGCATTCGGCAACTGGGCTGAGACGCGCCACCAGCGGCTCGAAGCCTCCACCGGCCCGCCCATCAACCTCTATGCCGACGGTCGCCTTGCCGCGAGCTACCCCGACCCATACACCACCATTCCCCGGACCCATCTGATGCTGCTGCTCCACCCCGCACCGCGGCGCATCCTCGCCGTCGGATGCACCGCCGACGGCAGCGCCGAAGCCATGGTTCGACATCCCGTCACCGAGATCGTCCTGGTCGACGAGGACCCACAGCTCGGTCTTCGCCTTGGCGACTGGTACCCCGACGAGTTCCGCACCATCATGTCGAACCCGAAGCTGACCGCACGGTCCACCGACCCGTTGCGCGCGATCAGAAACACCGGCGATCTCGACCTGGTGATCCTCGCCGACGGCGACCCCATCAGCCTGCGCGCCAACCGGACCCGGACCGTGGAGTTCCTCCGCAGCTGTCGCCGCGCCATGAACGAGGACGGAGTCCTCATCATGCGGGTCGGTGTCGGTGACACCTACCTCGGCGGAGTCGGCGGTGAGCTCTTGGCAACCCTGGCGAGCACGCTCAAAGAGGTCTTTCCACAGGTCACCGCCATCCCCGGAGAGGCGGTCCTCTTGGTGGCGGGCGTCTCGGAGAACCCCCTCGACACCTCCGATCACAGCCTCATGGCGCGCCGCCTCGACCGCCCCGAAATCGACGACCAGCTACACCCCGCCCTGCTGACAGTGCTTCTCGATCAGGACCGCCGGATCGGGTTGGCCGCATTTATCGACGATGCAAAACGAGCTCCAAATACTCTGCGGCACCCTCGGGCGGTGCCCATCGCCGCCCGGCTGCACGAGTCGCGCTCCCAACAAGGAATGGCCTCATCTCTTGCCGAGATCGGTCGGCGGCTTCCGATCACCCTCGGCGCCACCGCGGCCGCAGCAGTGGTCTGCCTGCTTGCGCTCGCGCTCGCGGGCGGCACCGCCATCCGGGCGACCGCTGCCGCCTCGGTGATCGGTTGCACCTCCATGGGCTGGTGGATGCTCCTCATGGCGACCTGGCAGGCCACCCGCGGATCGATCTATGCCGAGGTCGGAGCGCTGACCGGCGTCTTCATGGCCGGGGTCGCAGCGGGGGCATGGGCGAGCCTTCGGAGCGGCCGGCAGGCGCGGATCATTCCCTGGGTTGTCGGCGCTGGAGCCGGGCTGTCCATGACGCTGGCCACCGGGCTCTCCGACCGCGCGCCCCTGGCGCTCGTGCCGGTTCTGCTCGTCATCGGGGGCATCCTCACCGGCGCCGCCTTCCCCGGCCTCGGCGAACTCGCGAGCGGTGGTTCCGGCCGCCGTGGCGCGGGCCTCGCCTTCGCCGCCGACGAGATCGGCGCCGCAATTGCAGCGTTGGTCATCGGCACCGTTGCCATCCCCACGATCGGGATGACGGCGACCGCGGTCGGGTTGGCTGTGCTGGGGTTGGCTGTGCTCCCGGCGGTGATGAGGGCTTGAGGGATTAGGGGCTTAACCGTTCACCACCTCAAGCCCGACGCCGGTGGGCACAGTGATGCCGAAACCAACTCATTCGCCCCAACGCCAGCTCATGCGGTAGGTCGCCCACCGGTGCGCGTGATGACCAAGTCCCAGCCCCGGCCTTCTGGGACGCCCCTGGCGTCCCAGCGTCGCACGGGCAGCGTGGTCATACGAGGGAAACCGGAAAGACTGAGACCACGCTGCCCGCGCGAGCGGCGGCCTCCTTCCGAACCGGAGCAGCCGATTTTCGGCGCCCTTCCCGTGGATTGCCCGGTATGACAATGTGCGGCAGGAAACGCAGAGCCGGAAGGCTTCTGGGACACATTGTCAAACCCGGCACGTCCCGGTGGGGAGTTTTCTTCGCGTGTCCTGACTAAGCCTAGCGCCGGTGCCGTTCACTCCACGACGAAGCTGAGAAGCTCGACTGGGAGTAGGTCTCCGTAGATACGGACATGGCCGGCATTAGAGCCAGTGCCATCGTTGAAGGGGGCCCCGATGGCTACCCGGCTGCCATCTGACAAGAGCGAAACCGACCAGCCCGACTGGTCTCCAGCGGCCTCCCCGTCGATGTCGGCGCCGAGCTGCGTCCAGATCCCGCCACTCAATTCGTAGACACGGACATGGCCGGATTCACTGCCGCCGCCATCGTTATAGGGGGCCCCGATGGCTACCCGGCTGCCATCTGACGAGAGCGAAACCGAATAGCCCGACCGGTCTCCATCGGCCTCACCGTCGATGTCGGCGCCGAGCTGAGTCCAGTTTCCGCCGCTGAATTCGTAGATGCGGACATGGCCGGAGTCACTGCCGCCGCCATCGTTGCCGCGAGCCCCGATGGCTACCCGGCTGCCATCTGACGAGAGCGAAACCGACCAGCCCGAATTGTCGTAAGCGGCCTCCCCGTCGATGTTGGCGCCGAGTTGAGTCCAGCTTCCGCCACTGAATTCGAAGATACGGACATGGCCGGTAGTCATGAAAAGGGGGCTGTCGGCATCGCGGGTCCCAATGGCTACGCGGCTGCCATCTGACGAGAGCGAAACCGACCAGCCCGAAAAGTCAGAATCGACCTCCCCGTCGATGTCGGCGCCGACCTGAGTCCAGCTTCCGGCACTGAATTCGTAGATACGGACATGGCCGGGGAGACCAGTGCCGCCGCCAAAGTTCCAAATGGCCCCGATGGCTACCCGGCTGCCATCTGACGAGAGCGAAACCGACCAGCCCGAACGGTCAGAAGCGGCCTCACCGTCGATGTCGGCGCCGAGCTGGATTTGTGCCTGAGCGCTTGTGACCGCTAGCAGCAGGATGCTGACGAGTAGATGCTTCACGCTTCCCCCTCTCGTCTGGCGCGAAAACCTCGCGCGAGGACGGATGGAAATTTGTTTCTGGGCGCTCACTGCAATCTACCACCCCACCCTGAAGGCGCGCAACCGGAAGGCAAACGGCGAGTGGGCGTTCGCGGACGCGATCGTTGCCGCTGTCATTGTCCCGGTCGCTGCCTCTGGCGCTGCCCCGGAACCTATCCCGGTCGCGGTCCCTGGCCCAGCCGCGGCCCCGGCGATTCTGTCAGCCCCGGCCTTCTGGGACGCCCCCAGCGTCCCAGCGTCGCACGGACAGCGTGGTCATACGAGGGAAAACGGAAAGCCCGAGACCACGCCGCCCGCGCGAGCAGCGGCCTCGTTCCAACCGGAACAGCCTACTTTCGGCGCCCTTCCCGTGGATTGCCCGGTATGACAATGTGCGGGAGGGAACGCAGAGCCGGAGGGCTCGTGGGACACATTGTCAAACCCGGCACGTCCCGGTGGGGCGTTTCTTCTCCGGTGAGTGTGGTGTGGTGCCATTTGTTGCATTGTTCGGCGGTAAATCTGTCCTGCGAAGGTGAATCGTCGATGCCGATCAATGCTACGGGTGGCACCGGAGAACTCGTCACGTGTGCTTCTCGATCGGACGCGGGAACGGGATCGGACACGGCTAAGGAGACGGACTCGGACGCGGGTTTGAGCCGGGAAACTGAACACCTCGAGAATTCCCATGGTCGCCATCGGAGCGGCGATCGTCGGGATCGCCTTCGTCATCGTCGCTTTTACGAAGAAGAGTTTCTGAAGATCCTGATCAGAGGCCGAGAACCGCGAGGATCCCCAGCCAGACGATCCCGAGGAAGTGCCAGTACATGGCGACGGCGGTGACACCCTCGTGGTCGGTGGCGGTGTAGCGACCGGTCTTCGACCTCAGAGTGACCCAGACCAGCGGGATCAACCCACCGATCACGTGCAGCACGTGGAGAAAGCTCAGCACATAGACCCCGAAGAGGTAGAGGTTGTTCTGAGGCAACTGGGAATCCGCCGCCAACCGGGCCCATCCTGAGACCTGGGAGAGCACGAAGGCGACACCCACCACCGAGGCGGCGGCGAGCAACCGGGTCAGCTGAGCGTTTCGGTCCGCATCTACTGCGCGCTCGGCCGCCACCAGAAGCAGGCTGACGATCACCAGCAGCACGGTGCTCAGCCAAAACGCGGTGGGCAGACCCGGCGAACCAACCGGCGGCCACTCCGGGGCGCGGAGACGGATGACGATGAACCCGACCAGGCTCCCGCCGAAGAGCATCGCCAACGACGCCAGAAAGAGCCACATGCCGAAACGCCGGTGAGAATCGCTCATCTTGGGTCCGACTAACTCAGCGGCCAATCGGGGATGATGACGTCCTGATAGTGGGCCGAGTCCATGAGCGCAAAACCGATGAAGAGCGCCAGGAAGGCAAAGGCCGAGACAAAGACAAAGGCGTTGAACGGTTTGTCCCAGCGAAGATGCATGAAGTAGAGGCCAACGAGAATCGCCTTTGCGGTTGCGATGCCGAGCCCGATCCAGATATTGAGGGCGCCGAAGTCGAAATGGGTCACCGACACCGTCAGCCAGGTGCCGAACATGAG
>RCNF010000836.1_pt1 | contig 16075 bp, 13 predicted proteins | sample 2041311 | NCBI WGS metagenome assembly RCNF01 (sample SAMN09708228, study PRJNA481090) | Marine sediment metagenome, whole genome shotgun sequencing project. | biome: marine sediment; feature: ocean; material: sediment; isolation source: Sewage treatment plant 2 marine sediment (STP2) ... | reverse complement strand
AGAATCGTGACCGAGCACGGCGGTCGCATCGACGTCGAGTCGAAACCGGGGCGAACGGCTTTTACGGTAGTGCTGCCGAGGCGTTGACCGAAAGGCGTCCTACACCGTCGGCAGCGACGCTTGTCTCTTCACCGGCGGTAGCGTCAGAATCGGAGCATAGCGCCAGGCAAAACAAATGAACCCTAGACACCATGTTGCCGCGGACAGTGCCAGTAAGATGCGCACCGCAGGACCGAACGTAGACGCCACCCGGCAAATCGCCGCGATCGTGATCAAGACATATGCGCTTGTCAACAGCCGGTGGCTCTCCAGGGGTCGACCGGTGTGTCCCAAGGCAGCCCGACTGGCAACGGCGAGAATCATGGTCGTGACGGCGCCAGCAGTCAGCGCGTGGATGCCTGCCGATTGCGGAATCAAGCCAACCTCCGCGAAGCTCAGGAGCAGGATCCCAACAGGGAGCCACAGAAAGGCGACGTGAAGCACCCAGACCAGAGGCTCCACGCCGCCCCGGATGCCTTGCCAGCGCGCAAGCCGGATGAACAACAGGACACTGGTCAGTAGCCCAAGCAGCGCCGTCAACCTCGTGTTGGAGGATGCGAGTTGCGAGATGGCAAACCCGACCAGGAATCCGCTGCTGACAAGATCAAAACGGCTGAACATCGGCGGCGGCGCCAGCGGTTGTTGATCTGCACGTCGACGTTTCAACCAGTTTCTCGTGAACGCTGGGATGATTCTGCCACCGATCAAATTGATGAGCATCACGATGAGCCAAAGGCCAGAGTGAAGGGCGGTGATGCTCCAGCTCGCGCTTCGCGTGACGCCCACGAAGAAAACGGCATTACTCGCTACGAGCAGGCCAAGGATCAGAAGCACTTTGTAGTTACGCTCATTGCGTACGCTGATCACCTCGCGGCACATCAGGGCAAACAGCAAAAGGCCATATCCGAGGTCGGCGATGATCGCGGGCGCCAGCAGGCTTTGGGACGGGAGCGAAAAAAGAATGCGCGCAATCAGCCAGAGCGCGCTGAGCACCAGCAGCGGAGCACCTGAAACCGGCGGGCGATTCGTCCACGTTGCAACTGCGGTCAGCGCGAAGCCACCGACCGCCGCGCCGGCGAATCCAAAGATCATTTCGTGTGCATGCCACCAACTGGGCGTGCCGAGCATCACCGGGAACGGTAGAAACCCGAGCCAGGCCCCCACCCACAGCGGCACCACGACAATCGCGTAGACGGTAGCGAGCAGGAAGAGGGGGCGAAACGCGTAGCTGAAGAACACCGTCACGGGAACACCGGCGCTGGCACTGTCGCTGCCACTGTCGCTGCCACCCGCCCCCCCCTACTGCGCTTCAATCCCGTAGGATCTGAGCTTCCGCTGGAGCGTTCGGCGGTCAATGCCGAGCGCCGCTGCGGCTTTGGTGATGTTGCCGTCCTTCTCGCGGAGCACGCGCTCGATGTGCTCGCGCTCGACGTCCGCAAGGTTTGTGCGACTGGGCAGCTCGAGTCCCGGCGGGGGGGTCGACTCTCTGGCGTTTCCAAAGACGCTGGCCGCGATCATTCGGCGGACCAAGTCGCCGTCGAGCGTGTCGGAGATCGCGAATAGCGATGCGCGTCTCAATACGTTGAGAAGCTCTCGAACGTTGCCCGGCCAGTCATACTCTCGAAGCGCTGCCAGCGAGTCGGAGTCCAGCGTGAGCTCGCTCTTGCCGAGACGAGCGAGCAGGTGCGTCGCCAGAGGTTCGAGGTCTTCGGGGCGCTCTCGCAGAGGGCGGACCAGGACTGGAAAAACCTGCAGTCGAAAGTACAGGTCTTCGCGAAACCTCCCTGCCTGCGTCTCGATCCACAGGTCTCGATTGGTCGCGGCTACGATTCGAACGTCCACAGCAACTTCTCCGGACTCGCCGACGGGTCGAATGTGTTTTAATTCGATTGCGCGGAGCAGCTTCGCCTGACTTTCCAGAGGAAGCTCGGCCAGCTCGTCGATGAACAGAGTGCCTCCGTCGGCCTCTCGAAAGAGCCCTGCCCTGTCGTCGTGCGCTCCGGTGAATGCGCCGCGCCTATGGCCGAAGAGCTCACTCTCGAACAGCTCGCGCGGGACGCAGGCCGCGTTCAACGCGACGAACGGCCGCGTAGCCCGATTGCTCTGAGCATGAATTTGCCGGGCGACGACCTCTTTTCCGGTGCCGGTTTCTCCAAAGACGAGAACCGTTTCGTCCGTGGGTGCGACGGTCCGAACGAACTCATTCACCTCGTCCACGGCGGGGCTTTCACCGATTAGCTGCGTCGCGTCGTGAAGGGTGCCACCCGGCTCTGCTCTGCCTTTTTCGACGAGCGCCTGACGGAGCAAGGGGCGAAGCATGTTGGCATCGACCGGTTTCTCCAAGAAAGAGAACGCCCCAAGCTGCATCGCCTCGACGGCGGCCTTGACCGTCCCGTGGCCCGTTAGAACGATCACGCGCGTCGAAATGGAGCCGCAGCGTCGGAGCACCTCCAGCCCGCCTATCCCCTTCATCTTGAGGTCCAGGAGCGCGACATCGGGTGGCGAGCCGTCGCTCAAGACGTCGACCGCTTCTTCGCCGCTACTGGCCTCCGACACCGCATAGCCGGAACGCCGCAACGCCTTCGCCATCGCGAAGCGAAACGCCGTGTCGTCGTCGATGATGAGCACGCTGCCATTCATGACTAGGGCGCACGGTGATGCACCCCCGACTCCTTTGCAAGCGTCTCCTCGCCGACGGACAAGCGCACTCGCGCGCTGGCACCGCCCTGGTCACGGTTCTCAATCGTGAGGTCGCCCCCCATCGTCTGAGTGAGCATGTACGAGGCGTATAAGCCGAGGCCCGTTCCCTCTCCGGGTGGCTTCGTCGTGGCAAACGGCTCGAAGAGGCGACCTTCAATCTCGGGGTCGATTCCCGTTCCCTCGTCCTCGACGATGATCTCGACAACCGAGCCGCGTCGCTCCGCGGAGAGCCACACACTACGACCGCCTGCCGCCCGATTTGCATCCAGCGCGTTCTGCAAAAGATTCACGAGCACCTGGAGCAGCCGGTCGGGATCGGCCACGACTGCCAGATCATCGACCGAATCGCTGACCTCGAGCTCCGGTCCATTCTCACGCGCGCCGGCAAAGACGAGTGCCTGAGCACGTTGGACGATCGGAAGCAAGCGGGTCGACGCGCTCAACCTGAGCCGTGGCAGCGTCCCTCCGGTCAGCAGGGAATGAGTGATGCGGCCGAGGCGACCCGTTTCGTCGCGAATGAGCGCGGCCGACTCGGCGAGATCTGATTGGAGCGCTTCATCTCCCCCAAGCGAACGAATCGCTTCTCGCATGTCGGCCGCAAGCGTTCGGATCGTCGCCAGTGGCGTATTGAGCTCGTGCGCAACGCCCTGTGCAACGCGACCGAGGCTTGCAAGACGCTCGGCATGAAGGAGCCGACGCTCGGCGTGGAGAATCTGTGTGCGGTCGACGTAGAGATTCATGATGCGGGGAGGTCCCGCACCGGGTGAGGCCAAAGGAAAGGAGAGCATCTCGTACGAGCTCTCGCCGACGGTGAATCGGCACCGACCTTCCGCACCCTCGTCACGCGCTCTCCAGACGGGACAAAGACCCGCCGGCTGCGTTTTGCAGGCCCGGACCGCGACTGGGCATTCCCAGGCTCCAACCTCGCCGGGCGCGGGAGCGAGCTCATCGGCCAATCGATTTCGCCACTCGATCTTGCCGTCGGGGGAGACGACCTCGAGGCCGGCTTCGAGCTCGTCGAGTGTATTGGAGATGACTTGGTACTCCAGCTCTGCTTGGTCGCGCGAGCGAGCGAGGGCGCGCTCTCGATCACGGAGCTCGCGCACGGCGTGGAGAACGAGGTAAGCCACGGCGCCAATGGTCGTGGTGAAAGCGGCGACGTTACCGATGGTGTCCCACGGAGGCAACGGATCCCAGGCTCCGATTTTCAAAGTCGGCACCGATTCGCTAAGGGCCAGGAAGCCGGCGCTGGCAAACGCGGCGGCGGTGGCAACCAGCGTTGCGCCCGGGCCGCCCAGTATCCCGATGAGCGCGAGGTGGAAAACGTAGAAGCCGATGAAGGGGGTCGATATGCCCCCGGCGGCCCACAGCACGACTGTCAGCATGGCCAGATCGACGAGCGCTTGCGAAACCGCGGCTCGCTGCCCAGAGCCGGGCCCAGGCGCGCGCCTCAACAAGATGAGGTTGTAGACGCTCCCGGCGCCCACGACGACCAACAAGACCGGCCAGGCGACTCCAGGATAGAAGCCGGCTGCCGCGAACACCGTCGCCACGAGGACACCGGCCATGGCAACCCAACGCAGATTGATGAGCCAGCGAATCCGGTCGGCGCTGAAGACGTCTGGCTCGTGGTAGTCGGCGAACACACGCGAACGACTTGGTTCTGTGGCCATCATCGTTTCCTGGGTTTTGGGGTCGATCGCCTCCCCTGGCCAGGGTACAACGACTCGACCCGCCAATGGCAAGCGAATCAAACGAGAGAAGGATGGTCATTGCCATCCTACTGACGTCGACCCTTCTGACGATGCTAGGCATCGCCGGGGTTCTCACCGGCGCCTACGACCTATCGATGGCGCCGCTCCCCGAGGATGTTCGTGAGCTCTCCGAGGTGAATGAAGAGCTCAGCGACGCGGAGGTTCAGCTTTTCGAAGCTCGCGTCAGCAATCCATACCGAAGGCCGATGGCCGCAGCCAACGTGGTGGTGTCCGCCTTGGTGCTCATTGGAAGCTTCCTCTTGAGCTGGCGACGCAGGCTCGCACAATGGTGGATCAAGCAGGCCGTGGCGGCGAAGCTGATTTGGATCGGCGCATACACCGTCACTCTAGTCTCCCATGTCAATTTGACCTTCGTCCCATTACCCGCCGAGCCGCAGGAGGATACCTTATCGGCGCTGATCGGGAGCGTGGTCGTCCTCAGCACGGTCAACGCAGCGCTTCACGTTGCAGCTGCCTACAGAGCGACGCGGCCGGACATTGCCGAGTTCATCCGCGCGTCCGCTCCTAAAAGTTGAGTCGACGCATCATCGCGCGTGGGAGCGCTCGGATCACAGCCATGATCAGTCGCCACGGCGCCGGCGCATAAACAACTGGGGCGCCGCGGTCCATCGCGCGAAGCACGCGGCGAGCCACCGCATCGGGCTCGCCGGCAAACGGTGGTGGTTCGAGGCCGGCGGTCATGCTCGTTTTGACGAAGCCCGGCTTGACGGTGACCACCCGAAGACCGTTGGTGCGGTGCTTGTGATCCAGGCCCTCGAGGTAGTGAGTCAAGCCGGCCTTTGCTGCGCCGTAAATGATGACCGGCTTGCGCGCGCGTTCCCCGGCGACCGAGCTGAAGACGCACAAGGTGCCGCCACCGTCTTGGAGCAGAGCTCTCTTTGCGGCCTCACAAAACAAGACGGTATTAGAGAAGTCGATTCGGAGGAGCCGCTCCGCGAGGTCGGAATCGGCCTCGAGCTCTTCCTGGCTCGCGAAGATAGCGGCGGTGACCACGACGGCATCCAGGCCACCGAGCGTTTCACGAGCTGCGTCAATTGCCGGGCCGAACATTTCGGTTTTCTCCAGGTCACAGGCCACCGACCCCGCAGAGTCACCGGCGCCGCGCACCCGGAGGTCCGCCACGCTGCGCTCGAGATCGACGCTGTTGCGGCCCAGAATACAGATCTCGTCGCCGCGCTCGACGGCCGCACGCGCAAGCGCTCGCCCCATCCCTTTGGTCGCACCCAGAATGGCAACTTTCATCTCAGTCCCCTAGCAAGCGCACCGACTGTGCGCTTCGAAATCTGCGATTGGGGTCCCAACGGTCTCGGATTGCCGTGAACTCTTCGAGGCGAGGCCTTTCCATCGCTTCGAAATGCTCGCGCCGCGTGAACGAATCTTTTGCGAGATAAATGCGCCCGCCCTCTTGAAGCACCTGCTCGTTCAAGGCGTCGACGAGGGCTTGGGTGTCATCGCGAACCGCGATGTCGAGGGCCAAGGTAATCCCCGGACGCGGAAACGAGAGAACGCCGCGGCCCCCACGCCCGAAATCCTTGATCACGCAGAGGAACGAAGCGCCACCGAGCGCGGTCAGAACCTCGAGGACGCGTCGGGCGGAGCCTCGACCGGCCTCGCGCGGCAAGACGCACTGATACTGAGTGAAGCCGCGCCGGCCGTACATTCGGTTCCAGGAACCGATCGCGTCGAGCGGATAGTAGAAGGACTCGTGATTGACGACGCCGCTCGAACGCTGTCGCCATTGCTTCCGATAGTAGAGCTCGTTGAACAGCCGAATCGTCAACCCGTTCAGGACCCAGGCGGGCCAGTCGAATCGAAGGCTCGGCCTAAAGCCTTGCTTGGGGAGCCGGGACGGAGCCTCTAGGGCGTCGGCCCAGCGACCGGTCATGAGAACCCCGCGCCCCATCTTCTTGCCGCGCGCGAGGCAGTCGATCCATCCCATCGTGCAGGGCCAATCGGGGGCCGCCTCTTCGAGCGCGTCCTGGAACTCGTCGATGTCGTGGATGCGCCGGCTCTCCTGCCAAATCCACTGCGAGGGGATGCGGTGTAGCGCAAACGCGACCTCGAGAATGTGGCCCGTCAAGCCCATCCCACCAATGGTCGCGCGGAACAGGTCGGAATGCTGCTCCGGCGAGCACTCGAGCACGCGGCCGTCGGCGACGCGCATCTTGAGCGACGTCACGTGGTCGCCGAAATTGCCGTCTCGATGCTGGTTCTTTCCATGCACATCGGAGGCCACCATGCCTCCAAGGGTGACGAACTTGGTGCCCGGCGATACCGGGGTGAAATAGCCGCGCGGCATGAAAAGCCGGTTTAGCTCGCTGAGGGCAAGGCCCGACTCAGCGCGGAGAAGCGCCGTTTCCGCATCGAACCCCAGGAGCCGATCGGCAAACCTGGTATTCAGGACATTGGGCTGATCGTCGGGCGGCAAGGACGCGTCGCCATACGAACGTCCAAGCCCGCGCGACAGATGAACCTCGCTGCTGATGCGCTCGAGATCCTCGCCTAGGCGCTCCCGTCCTCGGGCCGAATGTCGACCCCAGCCCTGGAGCGTCGAAAGCGGTGTTTCAGGCATGGCTTCGTGAGTGTAGCGCGATGCCAGTGAGAGCCCTAGCGCCCGCGCTTGGGAAGGAGCGCCTTGCGAAGCTCCTCTGCCCGGTCGGTACGCTCCCAAGTGAAGGTCTTTTCGGTACGGCCGAAGTGCCCATAAGCGGCTGTGGCTGCGTAGATGGGACGCAGAAGATTCAGGGTCTCGACGATCGCCGCGGGGCGGAAGTCGAATAGTTTGGATACGACTTTGCTGATTTTCTCGTCAGGAACCGCACCGGTGCCAAAGGTGGTCACGTAAACGCCCATGGGCTTCGCAACGCCAATGGCGTACGCCACTTGAACCTCGCAGCGTGATGCGACCTTCGACGCGACGATGTTCTTGGCGACGTAGCGGGCGAAATAGGCCGCGCTCCGATCGACCTTGGAAGGGTCCTTGCCGCTGAAGGCGCCGCCGCCATGCCTGCCCATGCCACCATAGGTGTCGACGATGATCTTCCGCCCGGTCAGGCCAGCGTCGCCGAACGGGCCACCCACGACGAAACGTCCCGTCGGGTTGATGTGAATCTTGGTCTTCTTGTCGAGCATCTTGGCCGGAAGGGTCGGCTTGATGACCTCTTCGATGATCGCTTCCCGAAGGGCGCTCTGCTTCACGCTCGCGGCGTGCTGCGTCGAAACGACGACGGCGTCGAAGCGACGTGGCTTGTCATCCTCGTACTCGACGGTGACCTGGGTCTTTCCGTCCGGACGCAGACCTTCGATGATGTTCTTTTTGCGAACTTGGCTGAGCTTGCGCGCGAGCTTGTGCGACAAATCGATCGGCATCGGCATCAGCTGACGCGTCTCGTCGACCGCATAGCCGAACATCAGGCCCTGGTCGCCGGCGCCCTGCTCTTTGCTGGCGCTCGAATCGACGCCGCGGGCGATGTCGGGCGACTGTCGCTCGACCGCAGCCAAGACACCACAGGTCGCGGCATCGAAGCCCATCGAGGAGTCGGTGTAGCCGATTTCCGTGATTGCTTTTCGGACGATCTTCGCGAGGTCGATGGTCGCCTTGGTCGTGACCTCGCCGCCGCAGACGACGAAACCGGTTTTCACCATGGTTTCGACCGCAACGCGCGACTTTGGGTCTTGGGCGAGGTAGGCGTCCAGCAACGAATCGCTGACCTTATCGCAGATTTTATCGGGGTGACCTTCGGTCACCGACTCGGAAGTGAACAGGTATTGGCTCATCTTGGCGATGCCTCTTATCGTTGACGGTGCCGCTAGTCAATCGGTCGGCAGCCGGGCTCAGAAAGGACCGGGTAGCTCGAGCTGATACGTCGCAAGAACCTGGAGCTCGTAGGGGTCACATTTCCCGTCAGACTGGTTGGCGGCCACGATGACCCGTACCGTGCCTACGCCCGTCTCCGGGCCGCCAGTCGAGCCGGCGTTGCACCCACGCTCGATGACGACCGGCCCACCCTCCGAGATGCAGTACTTGGTGCCGTCGACCTCTTCTTCCCAACCGGAACAGGCGTCCAAGCCGCTTTTCCCGTCTGGGCACAGATACGTCAAGAAGAGAAGGCGGCCGCCGGGCGCGCCTGAGAGCTGTGCCATGATCGGTGTCCGCGCATCGAGCACAAATAGCTCGTAGAAGTCGAGGTCCTGTGAGTCGTGAAGCGTCGCCTGAACCTGTACGCCCCAGACGTCCTGCATGCAGTTGGAGCCGACGCCGGATCCGCAAAGTAGAGTCGCGTCCTTGACCTGGTCATTGGTCTCGAATTGGTCCGTGCAAACACAGCGGCCGCTCTGGCAGCGAAAGCCATCTTCGAAGCCGTTGTCTTGGCAGGTGCCGCAGAGGGTCGGCGACCCGCAGATGGTCGCATTCCCACATTCGACGTCCTGCGCCTCGCACGTGCAGTCGCCAAGACACTCAAAGACCAAATCGTCAGAAAGGACGCAGTCCTCGCCGACTCCGCACGATGGGCATTGGGTGACGCCTCCGCAGCCGTCTGGAAATCCGCCGGGAGGCGAACACTCATTCTCGGCGCACGGGTAGGTCGGCTCACAGCACTCTCCGTCCACGCACACCTCTTCCGGGCCGCAACGGCTGCCGCAGCCCTCGCCGCAGTCTGCGCCAGCCGGACAAACACATCGGTTTTCGACGCACGCCTGACTCCCGAGGCACGTGCCACAGAAGACGGCCTGCTCGTCGCCACCGCAGCGGGTCGGAATCACGCCGCACTCGGCGCCTCCGGCGAAGTTCGCGCAGCTATTCTCTTCGCATCCGCAGATGAAGTTCTGGCCGTTGGCGCCGCAGGCTTCACCCTCCGGGCAACCGCCGCACTCGATCGACCCTTCACAGCCGTCGGGCAGAGCGCCACACTCGATCGGAATTCCTAGGGAGGCGAAGTCGGCGATGATCTCTTCGCAGCTCCTGGTCGCACACTCTGGCTCTTTCGAGTCGTAGCAACGGCTGTCGCTGCCCCAGCAGTAGTAGCCGGAGGGGCAGTCCGCCGGCTGCCCGCATCCAAAGAGCCCGTTTGGGATGGATAGATTGCAGCCGCCGAGAAGGACGATGCCGAAGACGAGAGTAAAGCGAAGCCGCATCAAAACGTTCCTTTCACCGAAATGCCCGTGGGGCCGATGCTCACTTCGGGGATCGCCTCCTCGTGGCCGCCGGTGAGCTGCCAGATCAGGCCGCCGATGATACCGGCGCCGCCGACGGCCATGAGCGCCACCCCGGCTTTGCTGCGCTTCGGTCCCCGGTCCGCCATGTCTTGGACCAGCGAGTAGCTCGACCCTGCCGGTGCGCTTTCAACCTTCTTCTGATCACGCTTCCCAAGCCCGATGAACACCGCTCCGGTCACGAGCGCAGCGCTCCCAACACCAATCGTGATCCAGGGTCCCGGGCCCGGCCCCACGTGCTGAGTCAGGGGCCGTTCCGCTTTGACTCTCGCTGCGGCCTCGACGGCGGCCTCGCGCGCTTCGATCTCGGCTTGGATCCCCGCACGTCGACGCGCTTCAATGGCCTGCCGCAGCACGGCGATTCGACTCTCGACGTGCTCTCGATCCGAGGACGTCGGTCGTGCTTCGAGGTAGCCTTCGTAGGCCTGCAGAGCGTCCGCGTCGCGCCGCATCCTGTCCGAAACGGTAGCGATGTTGTAGAGAAGGTCGGGGCTGCTCGTCAGCTCGTATGCACGACGAAAGCTCGCGAGCGCAGTTTCGAACTCACCATCGGCGTAGGCTCGCGTACCGAGGTCGAACGCCCCTTTGGCCTCGGCGATTCGCTCGTCGCGCGATTGCGTGCCCTGGGCGTGAACCCCCTTCGTGGAGACCAAAAATGCAAACGAAATAGAAAGAATAAGAAGGAAACGCATCTCTCCCCCGAAAGTAAGGCGGCGCACGAAGCGCCCTCCTACAAGCTAGCAAGCGGAAAAAGCGAATGCTCACTCGTCTGAAATATAGGGGGCGCTGTCCTTGGAGATGCGGGTGTCACCCTGCCACTCGGCGCCGGCGTGGGGGTAGTCCAAATTGTAGTGCAGACCACGGCTCTCTTTGCGCGCGCTAGCGCAACGGATGATCAGCTCCGCGACGTCGGCAATGTTTCTCAGCTCCAACATGTCGCGATTGACGAGGTGCGCCCAGTAGTACTCGCGAATCTCCTCTTGGAGCATCGCGATTCGTCGTGAGGCGCGGCGCAGGCGCCGATCCGTGCGCACGATCCCGACATAGTTCCACATGAATCGGCGTAGCTCGTCCCAGTTCTGAGACACGACCACCGCCTCGTCGCTCGGTACCGCCTCGCCCACGTCCCAGTCGGCGACGTCGGAGAGCTCCATCTCGTCCGTCGTCTCCAACTCCTTTCGAGCGGCGATCGCCGTGCGGTGGCCATACACCAGGCCTTCGAGAAGGGAGTTGGAGGCCAGGCGATTGGCCCCGTGGAGACCGGTGAAGGTCACCTCGCCAACCGCCCAGAGGCCGGGCAGCGTCGAGCTGCCTCTGTCGTCGACGACGACGCCTCCGCACATGTAATGCGCCGCGGGAACGACCGGGATCGGATCTTGGGTCATGTCGATGCCGTACTGGAGGCACCGGCGGTGGATGTTTGGAAACCGCTCGAGGACGAACGATTCGGGCTCATGGCTCATGTCGAGGTAGACACAATCGTCGCCACCGCGCTTCATCTCGTAGTCGATCGCGCGTGCGACGACGTCACGCGGCGCGAGATCCTTCATCTCGTGGTGACTTTCCATGAACGCCTCGCCGCTTTGGAGGCGAAGAATACCGCCCTCCCCGCGCAAGGCCTCACTGATGAGAAAGCTCTTGGCTTTGGGATGGAACAGGCAGGTGGGATGGAACTGAAAGAACTCCATGTTCGCCAGCTCCGCGCCGGCACGATAGGCCATCGCGACTCCGTCCCCCGTCGCCACGTCGGGATTCGAGGTGTAGAGATAGACTTTCCCTGCGCCACCTGTGGCCAATACGGTTGCTCGTGAAAGATAGGTCTTCACCTTGCCGCTGACTTCGTCCAGCACGTAAGCACCCACGACGCGGCGTGGTCCTCCGAATTTCGATGCCTCGACGAGGTCAATCGCCATGTGATCTTCCGCGATGTCGATGTTGGGCGACGCCACCGCTGCCTGCACGAGCACCCGCTGGACTTCTTCGCCGGTGATGTCGCCGGCGTGGACGACCCGTCGGGCGCTGTGACCGCCTTCGCGGGTTAGATCGAGCGAAAGACCTTGTTCGGTTCGACTGAACTTCGCGCCGAGGTCCATCAGCTCGCGAATGCGGTCGGGGCCATCGCGCACCACCATTTCGACGATGTCGCGGTGCGAAAGCCCTCCACCCGTCCCCAGCGTGTCATTGACGTGAGCCTCGAAGGAATCCGTTGGATCGAGAACGGCGGCGATCCCGCCCTGCGCCCAGTTCGTGGCAGAGTCGGTGCGGCTCCTCTTGGTGACGATGGTCACACGGCTATGGCGGGCCGCTTCGAGCGCAAAGCTCAAGCCAGCCACCCCGCTTCCGAGCACAAGATAGTCGCACTCTGCACGCATGAACCGCGCAGTCTAACAGGCTCGGCGGCAGTCGCGAACACGGGTTTTCGTCAAGGCCTAGAGGACGATCTCTCGGCTGGGACGCGCCCCAGCAGGCGGAATGGAGTACTGGAAATAGCTGACCTGATAGCCATTGACCGTATGAACGACGCGGTCGCCAAGCTGATAGCCTTCGATCGCGAGCTCGGGTCGCGTTTTAGGCAAAAAGGTGACCACGTCGAACGCGCCAGGCCGAAACAAGTCCACGATGGACTCCACCAAGCCGCCAAGCTGACCCCGGAAATCGTAGTTGGTTTCGAAGCTCACGTAACTTCCAGTCTCCTCAGGGGTGACGTGACACGTGTAGAACTCCTCGCCCTTCACCCCATTGAGGGAATACCCCGCGGGCTTGAAGACATGTTCAGATGTGGTGAAGCCTGGAAGAATCTCATCGATACCCGAACGCTGTGCCAGCGAGCTCTCTTCGGGCAGCCGGGCCGGCGCAAACTGTCGGGCCACGTCTTCGTCGATGACATGCATCAGTACTTCGAGCGTCGGGTCATTCCTCACCGGCTCGTACGGACGGGTGGTATGAAACAACTGGATGCAGCGGCCGCGCTCCTCACCGAAGCAAAGGACTCGTCCGGGAAGCATGTCCCCGAGCCGCCGAGCGTCTTCGACGAAGGTAGTCGGCTGATGCTCGGGGAAGTGCTCGCTCTTTCGCTCGTAGACGAGGAACGCGATGGACTCTTTTGGTATCAGCCGCAGAATTTCGGGGACCGCATCGACGAGAGTCGTCTGACCGCATGTGATCAAGACGAACCAATCGTCGAAAACGAACAGGCTCGACTCGGACAGCAAATATGCGTCGCAGTGCTCGCTCCGCAGGACGGAGATGACCTTGGCGCCGGCGGCCGCGACGACACGCTCCCAAACGCCGTCGCCCAGAGCGCGCAGTGATGGGAAGTCCGGAGTTACGACTAGCTCCAGCTTCTTCTCGGGGCCTTCGAAAAAACTCTTGGTCGCCATTGGAGGCCCCATCATGCGCAGAAGCGCGTCGAGCGCAACCACGAGAGGCGCATTTTGGCGTGACCTGGGACACGGGGATACACTTCCGAGCGATGGTTTTACGGCTCTTGGCGACAGTCGGTGTGGCAGGCCTGATTCTGGTGGTGGCCTCCCCCGCCCGCGCCGACATTTACCGTTGCAAGCGCAAGGACGGAACGCATCACTACACGAACATCCGAGAGCCCGGTCGAAGGTGCCAGCTGGTCGTCCGAGGCAGCAAGAGGTCGAAGACGAATACGAGCGCGAGACGGAAACGCGCGAGCGCGTCCGGGACGAGCGGTGCGCGGAGCAAGGATCCGGCTCGATACAGCCGCTACAGCAGCCTCATCGACGAGGCAGCGCAGCTCTATCAGTTGCCCCATTCGTTCATTCGAGCGGTCGTGCGGGTCGAAAGTGACTTCAATCCCGAGGTGGTCAGCAGAGCCGGTGCAATGGGGCTCATGCAGCTGATGCCGAAGACCGCGCGCTCGATGGGCGTCTCGGATCCCTTTGATGCGCGCCAGAACATCCTCGGCGGCTCGCGATACCTGCGGATCCTGGCCAACCGATTCAAAGGCGACCTCGTGTTGACGGTTGCGGCATACAACGCCGGAGAGGGCGCGGTCGAGAAGCACAACGGCATACCGCCGTACAAAGAGACGCAACGCTATGTTCGCCGCGTCCTCAAGCACTATTACGCCTACCGCGGCGGAAGTGCGCCATAGCCGATGGCTCTCACACTCATCGTCGCAGTCCTCGTAGGCGCGGCGGCTCCGCTCATCCGGGCTTGGGTCTGGGGCGTTCCGTTCGGCCTTTTATCGATCGCGACGGTCCTCAGGTCGTTTTTTGGCTCAGCGCTGACGGTGCTGGTGGTTGGCGTTGTGGCTCTCTTTGCGCTCCGCGTGACGCCCATCGATCAAGCCCAGATCAACAGGCTTGCCGGTTCGATCGGCGGCGGCGGCGCCCTGCTCTTGTTGCTCGCCTCTGCACGACGGATTCATGATATTCGCGGGCTTTCGATCCTCTGCCAGCGCTTGCAGGAAGAAGACGCAAGGGCACAAGCGGCGGCGGCGCTCGACCGGCTCCTCCGTCGGCAGCGTCCCAGGGACGAGCAGCGCTATGTCGCGCTGGTGCTGATGGCGACCGGACCGCTCACTCAGGCTGGCATGTGGGAAAAGGCGCGGGCGCAGCTGCAGGGCTTAGACGAGATTGCGCTCTCTGAGTCGCAGGCAGTGCTGCGCAACCAAGCTCTGGCAACTTGCGAGCTTCAACTGAACGACCCAGAGGCGGCGCAGCGCGCGATCGACCGGATCCGGCGGCCGACCGAAGGCTCGATCGAGGTCTGGTTGGTCGCGATGGAGGCTCTGCTGATGGCCGTCAGGGGCGAGTCGGAAAAAGCCCTCGCGCACCTCGGCGGACAGAACACGGACGACAATCCGTCGCTTCGCGCCTCACATCGCTTGGTGCACGCGCATATCCTGGCGAAACGCGGTCGTACCGAGGACGCTCTTGAAGAGCTACGCTCGCTGGAGAAGGAGGCCGGGCGCGCCGGTCTCGAGCGCGTCGTGTTGCCCCGCGGTCCAGCGAGCCCACTGGCGGAGCAATTGTTGAACGAAGCCGGTCAGTCGGATTGAAAGATGACCCGCTGGGTCGGGTCGTCGTCGTAGAACTGTTCAAAACGGTCGAACGTCACCGCTCCGAAGGTGTTCAATGCAATGGCAAAAAACGCGCAGCAGAGAAACATCGCCCCGAATCGGCGGCCGCTAAGCGCAACCAGTACGAAGAGAAGCGGTAGATAGTCCAGGGAGAACCGGTACCCAAACTGAATCCAGCCTGTGTTTTGGTAGAGCAGTGTACAGATCGCGGTGGGCAGAACACCCGCCCAGAGCGCGAGCGTCGTCGAGTCGAGCCGTTTCGGCCATAGGCTCCAGAGCAAGTTTGGGCTGCTGAACCAAAGGGCGAGCCCGTGCCGGCCGATCCGAACGAAGGGGCTCGAGGGCATCAGCCAAGGGAGCGACAGGAAAAAGACCGTAAGGTTCCTCGGAAGGTAGTGCGCGTCGAAAAGGCCCCAGGTTTCGATTCTCGACCGCCACCGAATCTGCAGGAAGCGGTGCCCGAATTCGAAAGGGTCCCCGAAGCGAGCGGCGTTGTGCCACATCGTCGCCGCCAGAATCATCGCGAGCGGGAGCGCGAACCCGGCCAGGGCTCCCAAGACCGGGCCTTGAGACCTCGACGTTCGCCGGCTTGGGGCCTTCCCTGTGTTGAGGGCTTGAATCAAGAAGAACGGAGCGAGCAGGAGGGTTGCCGGGCGGCAGAGGAACGCGAGCCCTAGCGCCAAACCTGCGGCCGCGGGGCGGCGGGCGCCGAACGAGAAGAGCAGGAACAGGCAGACGAACGCCGTGGCCACGACATGGGCGGCAAACCAAACCGTGCCCTGGACGGCGACGAAGTAGTAAACCGACCCGAAGGCGAAGAGCCCGGTGACGAGCAGATCGTCCCGCACGCTGCGTTGGCTCTGCCCGGACTCGCGCAGGAAGCGCAAAACCAGGAACAACACCATTGGCCCGAGACCCGCAAAGAGCACCCAGAACAAGGCGTCCAAGGTACCGAGGCCGAACACGGCCACCAAGGGCAGCAACAGGATTGCGGGCAAGGGCGGAAAGGAGACGTACCAGCGGTAGCGCTGAGCGTCGGGTCCGGAAAACGAATACCGCCCCTCGGGACACGGCCCTCGATCCAAGGTGTCGAAGCAGGCCCAATCATTGGTGCCCGGTGGGGCGCCGCGGATGTCGAGGCGGCCTTGCAGCCACGCTTCCGCCAGGTGAACGTAGTGATTGTTGGTCGAAGGCCGGAGCAGCCTGCCCGCGGAGGTCGCGCCATAGACCCCCGAGCAGAGGACGAAGATCACGAGTGGAAGTGCCCACCGTCGCTCCCAAACCGACACAGCCG
>RCNF010000835.1_pt1 | contig 16092 bp, 17 predicted proteins | sample 2041311 | NCBI WGS metagenome assembly RCNF01 (sample SAMN09708228, study PRJNA481090) | Marine sediment metagenome, whole genome shotgun sequencing project. | biome: marine sediment; feature: ocean; material: sediment; isolation source: Sewage treatment plant 2 marine sediment (STP2) ... | reverse complement strand
ATTTCATCGAATTCTGCGGCTGGTGCAACCGGTGCTATCACGGCTGTCTGTGCTACAGCGCCGAGACTGGTAGATGCCTCAGACGTCGGCTGCGCCTCTAGGTCTTCTTGCGCCAAACCCGAGGTACGCGGAGCAAGAACCAAACGATCCTCAAGACCGCCTGCTTCGCCCATCGCGGCCACTTCGTTCACGGCCAAGCCTGTGTGCAATGCAACCGCGCCACCAGGATTGTCGGGCAAGACACGCATGTCGCCCTCCATGGCACGCACAACGGGAATGCCGCTGACGTCACGCATGATCAACTTGTAACCCCAGAAACTGACGCCAAGGATCAAGGCGAGCGATAAAGCCGCGCCTGAATAATTCACTAAACTCGTAACACGGGGTACACCCGCAGTTGGGGCGAACCCCTCATCATATACTGCCATATCTGCCTCTCGCCGCCCCATGCCTTATGGCTTTGCGGGGTCGTTATTGTGCAATCCGACAGCTTGTACGTTAACGCATCTCTTCCGCCGGAGTGACGCCAAGAATACTCAAACCGTGCGAAATAACAATCGAAACGGCCCGAATGAGGGCAATTTTCGCTTGTGTGGTATCTGAGTCACCCTCTTGCACGAACCGCAGTGCCTGATCCGCATTGCCTTGGTGGTAAAGCGCGTGGAAGTCAGACGCGAGATCATAGAGGTAAAAAGCGATGCGGTGCGGCTCGTGGCCCTTGGCGGCAATTTCCACCAAACGCGGCCATTCTGCCAGCTTTTTGATAACTGTCAGTTCAGCCTCATGGGTCAGGCCAGAGATATCTACGCCTGCCAAAGTCGTGTCAGCAACATCCGTAAACACAGCAGCCTTGGCCACAGCAGAGTTCACACGCGCATAGGCGTAGTTCACATAAAACACCGGATTGTCCTTGGACTGTTCCAGCACTTTGTCGAAATCAAAATCCAGAGGCGCGTCGTTTTTGCGGGTCAGCATATGGAACCGCGTCACGTTTGCGCCAACTTGATCGACCACATCACGCAGGGTCACAAACGTCCCTGCCCGCTTGGACATCTTGAATGGTTCGCCGTTTTTATAAAGCTTCACAAGCTGCGTCAGCTTTACATCGAGCGGTACACGGCCATCAGATAACGCCGACACGGCAGCCTTCATCCGTTTGACGTAACCACCATGATCGGCGCCAAACACGTCGATCAACTGATCAAAGCCGCGTTGGACCTTGTCATAGTGATACGCGATGTCTGGTGCGAAATAGGTCCACGATCCATCAGATTTTTGCACAGGACGGTCGACGTCATCGCCGTGTTCTGTGGATTTGAACAACATCTGTTCGCGCGGCTCCCAATCTTCGGGCATTTTGCCCTTGGGTGGTTCCAGCACACCACGATAGATCAAGCCCTTTGCATCAAGTTCTGCGATGGCTTTTTCAATGAGGCCAGTGCCATAAAGGGATTTCTCACTGTAGAAATTATCCATCGTCACGCCAAGCTGGGCAAGGTCTGCGCGGATCAAATCCATCATTGCTTCGGTCGCGAATTCGCGGATTTCCTGCAACCACACATCTTCGCTTTGATCTAAATACGCATCCCCGACCTTGGCTTTCAGCGCCTCACCAACGGGTTTCAGATAGTCACCCGGATAGGTCCCGTCAGGGAATGCGACCTCTTGGCCGTGTGCTTCAAGATACCGCAGATAAACCGACCGCGCCAGGACATCGACCTGCGCGCCGCCATCGTTGATGTAGTATTCTTTGGTCACATCGTAGCCTGCGTAATCCAGCAGCCGCGCGAGTGCGTCGCCAAAGACAGCACCGCGTGTGTGACCCACATGCAAAGGCCCCGTCGGATTGGCCGAAACATATTCGACCATCATCTTTTGGCCCTGCCCGAGATTGGATTTACCGTACCCCGCATCGGTCAAAACCGCCTTCACGACGCCTTGCCACACATCGGGAACCAGACGCATGTTCAAAAACCCGGGGCCTGCGACCTCGGCCACCATGATCTGCGGGTCCTCTAGCAACTTCGCGGCCAGTGCATCCGCAATCACACGCGGGTTCATTTTTGCAGGCTTGGCCAGCACCATCGCGGCATTCGTCGCCATGTCACCATGTGAGGCATCACGCGGCGGTTCTACTGACACGGCAGCAGTCGCCAGACCGGCAGGCAACGTGCCTTCGGCTACAAGTTCGTCAAGACAGGCCAGCACACGGGTACGGATATCAGCAAAAAGGTTCATTTTAGGTCCAGATTTGGTTCATGCTTCATGTATCACCCCCCGCGCGGGCGTCAATCAACGCAGGCTTAATTCCCGTCAATGACGCCTGCGGGGATCACTTCGCCCCCAATCAGGCGCTTATGTTCTTGAATGGCAAAGCGGTCGGTCATGCCTGCGATGTAATCTGCCACAATCCGCGCGAGCGCTGTTTTATCCGGCGCATCGGCCACATCCTTGCGCCATTGTTTCGGCAATTCATCGGTGTTTTCCAAGAAAAACGGGAACAAATCGTCGATCATTTGCGTCACAACAACCCGCATTTCGACCACAGCAGGTGCACGGTACATGCGCGTGAACAAGAATTGGCGAATGACCTTTAGATCCGTCCAAAGTGCTGGTGAAAACTGTATCATCATTCGTCCTGCGTGACGAATATCATGGACGGATGTCGGCGCAAATTCAGTCAGGTTACGGCGACTGACGGTGATCACGTCCTCGACCAGCACCCCAAAGAAGCGGCGCAATGCCTCGTGGCGGCGGCGGTAGTAGTTAAGGTCAGGATATTTAGCGTCTACCCGCGCAAAGCAATCACGCAGGATAGGCAGTTCGGCCAATTCATCTGTGCTGAAAAGTTCGGCGCGCAATCCGTCATGCAGGTCGTGGTTATTATAGGCGATATCATCCGCCAACGCGGCGGCTTGCGCCTCTGCGCTTGCATGGGTGTGCAATTCCAGATCGTGCCGCGCGTTGTAAGCGGCCAGCGCGAAAGGAATATCGCCGGTCACAGGCCCGTTGTGTTTGGCGATCCCCTCAAGGCTTTCCCAGGTCAGGTTCAGCCCGTCCCATTCTGCGTAGTGTCGTTCAAGGTTGGTCACGATTTGCAAGGCTTGGGCGTTATGATCGAAGCCGCCGTAGGGCTGCATCAACGCATCTAACGCCTCTTCGCCCGTGTGCCCGAAAGGCGTGTGTCCCAGATCATGAGCCAATGCGACGGCTTCGGTGAGTTCTACATTCAGATCAAGAGACGCGGCCACTGTACGCGCCACTTGCGCCACTTCAATCGAATGGGTCAGGCGCGTGCGGAAATAATCGCCTTCGTGTTCAATGAACACTTGGGTTTTATGTTTCAGGCGCCGAAAGGCGCTAGAATGAATGATCCTGTCCCGATCGCGCTGAAAGGGCGAACGGAAGGTGCTTTCTTCTTCCGCATAGAGCCGCCCCCGCGGATTAGCAGGATCGGTTGCATATGGCGCTGCCATTGTTGTTTGCCTGTCTTGTCGTGTTTGCCTGTTACCCCTATATTAGAGTTATCAACGAACCGATAGGCCTGTCCAATGTTCACTGTTCCACCCAAAGTCACCACCCGCGCGTTTGAACGCCTCGCCGAAATTGGCGCGTCTGCCCAAGGCAAGGCTTTGCGCATCGCCGTAGAAGGTGGTGGATGTTCGGGGTTTCAGTATGAAATCGACCTTGATGACGCCAAAGACGATGATCTGGTGCTGTCCGAACAGGGCGAGAAAGTCGTGATCGACAGTATCTCACTGCCCTTTCTTGCCGATGCTGTCATCGATTTCAGCGAAGAACTGATTGGCGCGCGCTTTGTGATCAACAATCCCAACGCATCATCATCCTGCGGGTGCGGCACGTCCTTCTCTATGTAAGTGCCTTGCGCCCTGCCCTCGTGTGGGTCAAAACCGACGTGAACTCTGGGGGCGCATATGAAAATCGCGACATTCAACATCAATGGCGTCAAAGCCCGCATCAATGCGCTGAGCGACTGGATTGACGATGCCCAGCCAGATGTAGCGATTCTGCAAGAGATCAAATCAGTCGACGAAGGCTTCCCCCGCGAGATATTCGAAGACAAAGGCTATATTGTCGAAACCCACGGTCAAAAGGGTTTTAACGGCGTCGCACTGCTATCCAAGTACCCGTTAGAGGACGTCACCCGCGGCCTGCCCGGTGCAGAGGGCGCTGGCCGTGACGGGATCGACGACATCGAGGCACGCTATATCGAGGCGACCGTGGTGGGCGAAAAAGCACTGCGCATTTGCGGGCTTTACTTGCCCAACGGCAACCCGGCACCAGGCCCGAAATACGACTATAAACTACGCTGGATGGAACGCCTTCGGGTGCGTGCTGCTGAACTAATTGCAAATGAAGAGTGCGCGCTAATTGCGGGTGATTACAACATAATCCCTCAAGCTGAAGATGCCGCCAAGCCCGACGCTTGGCGCGACGACGCGCTGTTCCGCCTAGAGAGTCGCGACGCGTACCGCCGTATTTTGAACCTTGGCTACACCGAAGCGTTTCGCGCGCGCGAAGCCGCAGCAGGGCATTATTCCTTTTGGGATTACCAAGCCGGCGCATGGGATCGCAACGATGGCATCCGTATCGATCATTTCCTTTTAACCCCGCAATGCGCCGATCTTTTGAACGAATGCTGGATCGAAAAAGACGTGCGCGGGCGCGAAAAGCCATCCGACCACGTACCTGTCTGGGTTGACCTCGCGCTGTAAAGCCCTGATTATAAAGGCTATGCGCAAGTATTTCATCATGTTGGCGATTGCTGCAACGCTGCCAACTCTGGCCCAAGCACAATGCCGCATGGCCATTGCGGGTTCCAATTGCGTGACCGTTCCCCAGACATCGCCCCCACCAGAACCACCGGTTGCAATTGGCGATGTACTGAAACGTGGTGAATATTCAATGCTGCTTAATGCGCGCTACTATGGCTTGCCGTTTGTCAGCGATGGCTGGGTTTACATGCGGATCGAAGACGATATTTACCGTGTTGATTGGCGTTCCCATGAGGTCTTGGAAAACGTGACGGATCAGGCAAACCGGAACTGGTAGGGCTTAGGCCGTCACATCGTGATCATAAAGCCAACCCAGCCGGTTGAGAAACGCGTCTGGTGCAACCTTGCCCATAGCCCGCAATCCGGTATGTGCGACGACCCTTTTCACACCGCCAAAATGATAATTCCGTGCGTTGCTATTGGCCGCAAAAATAGCCCGAACCACGCGCGCGCGGCGCAGGTCCTGATAGGCCGCAAGCCCTTGTTCAAGCGATGTATTTTCATCGCAAGTACGTGCCAGAACGAATGCATCCTCGAGTGCAAGGTTGGCCCCTTGGGCCAGAAACGGCAGCGTCGGATGTGCGGCATCGCCCAAGATCGCGACAGAACCGCTATGCCATTTTGCAGCCACCGGATGCCGGAAAAGGCCCCAAAGATTGGCCTTTTCAACATTGCCCAGAATGGTTTTGACTTCCCAAGCGCAGTCAGAGAACGCTTGACGCAGGTTTCCCGCATCATCGTCGTGGTGCCAGCCTTCGGCGGCCCAAGCACTGCGTTCTTGAACGGCCACGATGTTCATGCGTTCGCCCGATAGCGGATATGTCACCAAATGCCGCCCCGGCGCCATCCAGACCCGCGCGATAGGATCGGCATTATCGGTTTTAACCAAAGCACGCCATGCAACTTGGCCCGTAAAGAACGGCTTTGTGGCGGTGTTGATCTGTCCACGGACGATAGAATGCAACCCGTCCGCACCAATCGTCAAATCAGGCTTGATCTGCGCACCACCCACTTCAAAACAGCCAGCAGCATCTAGTTTTTCGATGCGCGTGCCCAATTTGACGGTGACACCTGCAGCGGCGCAAGCGCCTACCAGTACGTCAATTAGTGCTGCGCGATGGTAAAAGCGGTAAGGCGGTTTTTGGGTGGATAGATCAAATTGCGTGATTTTCTTGCCCGAAATAGCGTCCATTGGCGCCACCGCTTGGGCGGTGATCCCTGTGACGTCCAACGCTTTTTCCATCCCCAATGCGTTCAAAACGCGCGCACCGTTCGGGGTGATCTGCAGCCCTGCCCCGACTTCCGTCAGAGCAGGTGCTTGTTCGTAGATAGTCACGGCGGCACCCTGACGGGCAAACGCAAGGGCTGCAGTCAGGCCACCAATGCCGCCACCGATAATGGCAATGTTGCGAGAAGCATTATTGCCCATCTAGTCGTCGCGGTGCACTTTCTCGCGGCGCTCATGGCGCTCTTGGGCCTCAAGGCTCATGGTCGCGATAGGACGTGCATCCAAACGCTTAAGCGAAATAGGCTCGCCCGTGATTTCACAATACCCGTACTCGCCTTCGTCGATGCGGCGCAGGGCTGCGTCGATCTTGCTGACCAATTTGCGCTGACGATCCCGTGTGCGCAATTCGAGCGCACGGTCGGTTTCCTCGGATGCGCGGTCGGCGACATCTGGAATATTGCGGGTCTGGTCTTTCATGCCTGCGACCGTGTCGCGGGTATCTTCCATCAAATCCGATTTCCAATCATTCAATTTGCGACGGAAGTATTCGGTCTGACGCTCGTTCATGAATGGTTCGTTATCGGCAGGGCGATAGTCATCAAGTTGAAACGCTTCGGCTTTCATTCTTTTTCCTTTGCTTGTCGCGCCCCCCCAGCAAGGTTTTTAGGCAGCGACACCCCCGAATTAAGCATCGTTTAACCCCCTGCTCGGGTTCTGTCACCCCCCCAATTTGCCCGATGGCAGGGTGTTGATGATTGTGCGGGACCCGCTTAGGTTGCCCGCAGATTTAAAAAGGTATGCACATGCAATTCACGGGCACTGACACCTATGTCGCCACCGACGATTTAACGATGGCGGTGAATGCCGCAGTGACGCTTGAGCGGCCGTTGTTGGTCAAAGGGGAGCCTGGCACGGGTAAAACAGAACTTGCCCGTCAGATTAGCGCGTCATTGGGGCTGCCGATGATCGAATGGCACATCAAATCGACCACAAAGGCCCAGCAAGGACTTTATGAATACGATGCTGTTAGTCGCTTGCGTGACAGCCAATTAGGTGACGCGCGGGTGCATGATGTGGCCAACTACATCAAAAAGGGCAAGCTTTGGCAGGCCTTTGGTGCGGACGGTAAGGTGGTGCTGTTGATCGACGAAATCGACAAGGCAGACATCGAGTTCCCCAATGATTTGCTGCAAGAACTGGACCAGATGGAATTCCACGTCTATGAGACCGGAGAGACAGTCAAAGCCGTCCACCGTCCGGTTGTCATCATCACGTCAAACAATGAAAAAGAACTGCCCGACGCGTTTCTGCGCCGTTGCTTTTTCCACTACATCCGCTTTCCCGACATCGAAACGATGCGAAAAATCGTCGAAGTCCATCATCCCGGGATCAAAGCCACGCTTTTAACCGCAGCCCTGACCCAGTTTTACGAAATTCGTGACACCAATGGGCTCAAGAAAAAGCCTTCGACATCTGAAGTTCTGGATTGGCTCAAGCTGTTGCTGGCCGAAGATTTGGATGCAGAGGACCTGAAACGTGACGGTGCGAATGCTCTGCCCAAACTGCACGGCGCGCTCTTGAAGAACGAACAAGACGTGCATTTGTTTGAACGCCTTGCCTTTATGGCGCGCAGTCAGCGCTAATTTGGATCGCGGTCGATCTGTCGGTGCGGCAGGCCGGCCAAACAAAAGAGGCTTCTTTTGTTTGGCCGATCGCACACAGCGATTTGACTGGTCCTTAGTGACCAAGCGCCTATTGTTATTGGTACAGGCAAGCACAGGCACAAAAACAATGGCAGAGCTTTTATTCCCTTTCAAAAGGCTGGCCGCGCTCGCGATGTGCTTTGCTGCGGCATGTGCACAAGTACCAACTGGTCCTGCACCGGATGCAATCATCCTTGAATTCCCGCAAATGCGCAGCTTCACGGCGGCCAGCCCCGGCCCTGCGACGCGCCCAAATGCGCAGATTGCCGCCGATTTTCTTGATTTGTCCTTCGAGATGGAAAGTGGTCGTCCCCTACCCAACCTTACCCGTTTTGAGGGCCCGATCACCGTGCGTGTGTCTGGCCCATCAAACGGTGCCCTGAAAAGTGATTTGCGCAGCTTGATCGCGCGCCTGCGAAGGGAAGCACAGATCGATATTCGCCTGACCACAGCGTCTGATGCCAATATCGTCATTCAATTGGTGCCAACCCGCACGATCCAACGCGTAGCACCCAATGCGGCCTGTTTCGTCGTGCCGCGCGTACAAAGCTGGTCCGAATTGCGGGCTGCACGCAACACAGACACGCTGGATTGGGCGACGCTGAGTGTCCGTGATAAGGCCGCGATTTTCATCCCGTCTGATGCGACCCCTCAAGAAACGCGCGATTGTTTGCACGAAGAACTGGCGCAGGCGTTGGGACCGTTGAACGATTTGTACCGCCTGCCCGATTCCGTGTTTAACGATGATAACATCCATACCGTGCTGACCGGATTTGATATGCTGATCTTGCGTGCTTTTTATGCCCCCCAACTGCGCAATGGCATGTCACGCAATGCTGCCGCGGCACAATTGCCCGCGATCCTTGCGCGCATCAATCCTCGCGGCCAGCGCCGGAATGCCCGTTTTGAGCCGCGTGACTTGCCAATTTGGAAAGCCCAGATTGAGACCGCATTAGGCAGCGATACGTCTGAGCGCGGACGCAGGCTGGCTGCGGCCCAAGCAATTGAAATCGGACAAACGCAAGGCTGGACCGGACCGCGCGCAGGCTTTGCGCAATATGCCTATGGGCGCTTACAAATCGGCAATGATGCGTCACAGTCTTTGGCCGCGTTTAATGCAGCCAACAGATTCTATAGCGCAGGTTCGGACATGCAAATTCATACGGCCCATGTCGCCTTGCAACTTGCTGCCTTTACGCTGATTTCAGGCGATGCTGACCGTACGGTTGCGATCACTAGCCGCGCCATCCCCATCGCCCGCCGCCACGAAAACGCATCGTTGATGGCGCTTTTGATGATGTTCCAAGCCGAAGCATTGGATTTGCGCGGTGATACTGACGCAGGCATGGCGCTGCGGCTGGACAGTTTGGGGTGGGCGCTTTATGGGTTCGGCGACCGCGGTGCCGTGATTGACCAGCTCAATGAAATTGCATCGCTTCCGCCGCAAACACCGCCAAGCTGACAAGGGCCACACCATGATTTTTCCACTCGTAGGTATGTTACTGGGCGCTCTTTTAGGGGTGTACCGAGCCAAAGCGCGGGGCGGGAAACTCTTTGATCTGATGCAGTGGGGCGCTGTTTTTGCGATCCTGTTTGGCCTGATCGGCGTGTTCGTCTTGATCATCGTCGACCGCATCCTTTTCTAAGCAATGTTTCTTCCGTTTTTCGACAATTTGCGCAGCAACGGTGTTCCCGTCAGTCTGCGCGAGTTTTTGGCGTTTTTGGAAGGCATGAAAGCAGGCCTTGCGACCTATGATGTCGAAGCCTTCTATTTCTTGGCCCGCACCACGATGGTCAAAGACGAGCGGCATCTCGACAAATTTGATCGCGCTTTTTCCGCAAGTTTTGCTGGGCTGGAAGCCATCCCAGACGAGGCCGTTCTGAACGCCGTCGACATCCCAGCCGAGTGGTTGGAAAAGCTGGCTGAAAAGCACCTGAGCGCCGAAGAAAAAGCCGAAATCGAAGCCGCTGGAGGTTTTGAAAAGCTGATGGAGACGCTCAAGAAACGGCTCGAGGAACAAAAGGGCCGACATCAGGGTGGCTCTAAATGGGTTGGCACGGCGGGCACTTCGCCTTTTGGCGCTTACGGATATAACCCCGAAGGCGTGCGCATCGGCCAGAATGAAAGCCGCCACCAGCGCGCCGTCAAAGTCTGGGACAAGCGTGAATTCAAAAACCTTGATGACACGGTTGAATTAGGCACGCGCAATATCAAGGTTGCCCTGAAACGCCTGCGCCGTTGGGCGCGCGATGGTGCGCATGAAGAACTTGACCTGAATGAGACAATCCGCGCCACAGCGGAGCACGGCTATCTTGATGTGCAAACCCGACCTGAGCGGCGCAATGCGGTCAAAGTGCTGTTGTTTCTGGACATCGGCGGTTCGATGGATCCGCATATCAAGGTTGTCGAAGAACTGTTCAGTGCGGCGAAATCCGAATTCAAACATTTCGAACACTTCTATTTCCACAATTGCCTTTATGAAGGTGTCTGGAAAGACAACCGCCGCCGTTGGGACGCGCAAATGTCGACTTGGGATGTCCTGCGCACCTACGGTCCTGATTACAAATGCATATTTGTAGGAGATGCGAGCATGTCGCCCTACGAAGTTGCCTTTGTTGGGGGTGCCAATGAGCATTGGAACAAAGAGGCAGGCCATACATGGCTGGAGCGAGCGCGCGACCAGTGGCCAAACCATATTTGGATCAATCCGCTTGACCAACGGTACTGGCCCTACACCCAATCCATCCAGATGATCCAAGAGGTTTTCGGCGCAGACCGCATGGTTCCGATGACTTTGTCAGGTATTGACGCCGGAATGCGCAGTCTCGTCCGTTAAAGACTTGTGATTGCCCGCAAGCCCTCGCAGGATCAACGCAATCACAGTGATAGTTTGGCAATATAATGTGGCATCGCATAAAAGATCTTTGGACCCATAACCGCGCACTTCTTATCGCCTTTGTGGCAGTGATTTGCCTTGCCGGATTCTTTGGTATTCGCGCTGGCGCGCAGTTTATATATTGGTCAGACCCCACCCACCAAGATCAAACGCTGGCCGGTTGGATGACACCGCGCTATGTCAGCCAATCGTACAATGTCCCACCCGAAGTCGTTCAATCGGCGTTTGATATGTCGCCTGACGGCCCGCCGCGCCGCGTGTCACTGGAAACGCTCGCGGCTGAGAACGGCACCAGCATGGGCGACATGCAGCAGCGGATCGACGACGCCGTTAATGAATGGCGCGCAAAATGACCGATATAATCCTAACACTTGCCGCTGATTATGGTGTGCCGTTGCTGTTCTGCGTCACGTTCCTTAGCTGTTTGGCGCTGCCAGTGCCGTCGTCATTGTTAATGCTGGCGTCAGGCGGTTTTGCAGCTACGGGCGATCTGTACCTGCCCGCTGTCGCGGCGGCGGCATTTAGTGGTGCTGTGATCGGCGACAACCTTGGCTATTGGATTGCGCGCCGGTTGGGCGAGCGTCTAACCGACTGGCTGGCGAAACGCCCCAAACGCGCGGCCCTGCGCGATAAATCCCAAGCCTTCATGGCAAAATATGGTGGTTCAAGCATATTTTTTTCGTGCTGGTTGGTCGCCCCGCTTGGCCCCTATGTCAACTATGTCAGCGGCCTGTCACGCTTTAGCTGGCCGCGTTTCGCGCTGTGGGGCATGGCAGGCGAAGTCGTCTGGGTCGGGCTTTATGTGGGGCTCGGTTTCACGTTCGCCGATAATATCACGGCAATTTCGGACCTGCTGGGCAATCTGTCGGGCTTTCTTGCTGCGTCGGTCGTGGCCATTGGGCTGGGTTTTTGGTTGGTGCGCGCCAGCTATGCACGCGATGTCCTGCGCACTGCGGCATAAAGTATCCATCAATTTCGCGCCACAAGGCTTGCCGGACAGCACAACTGCGCCCATATCTAAGCTATGATTAAAGTCTTACCAATCCTGCTCGCCGTCCTTTACGGCCTCGCGATGTACCGCTTTTCGGTCTGGCGCACATCGCGCGAATTGGATGCGAAATCGACTGAATTGGCCGATCCGATCCTGAAGGTCTTGATGGAGCGCATGGCCAAAGCCCTCGATATTGAACGGATCAAGGTCCATATCTACGAGATTGAGCCGGTAAACGGCCTTGCCGCCCCTGACGGGCGCATCTTCATCACGCGTGGTTTTTTCAACAAATACCGCGCGGGTGAAGTCAGCTCAGAGGAAATGGCGACAGTGATTGCGCATGAATTAGGTCACGTTGCTTTGGGTCATTCGCGCCGCCGGATGATTGATTTTTCGGGTCAAAACGCAATGCGTACGGCCCTTGCGATGATCTTGGGCCGATTTATTCCGTTCGTCGGACCTTGGATCGCCAGCAGCTTGATGACTTTGCTTGCAGCAGGCTTGTCGCGCAAAGACGAGTTTGAGGCGGACGCGTATGCGTCTGCGTTGCTCATGAAAGCAGGCATTGGCACAGAGCCGCAAAAGTCGCTGTTTACGAAACTTGAAACTTTGACGGGTGCGCGCGGTGCCGCGACGCCTGCATGGATGTTGAGCCATCCCAAGACACAACAACGTATCGCTGCGATTGAAGCGAACGAAGCAAAGTGGCGGTCCGTCACAAACTAGCTTCTAAAGCCTTGCCAAAACGCGGCAGACGCGCTTTTTTCATCAACGCCCGCATCGTCCAAGGGCGATCCGACAAACGGTTCGCCTCTGCCAGAACTTTATTGGCGACAGCCTGCACAGGCTCTGGCGCACCGTTCAACAAATCACGGGCAAACCCATCAGGGTCCCAGCGCAACAGCGTCTCGTCGCCCAAAATATTCTTTGGAAAATCCTTGGCGTTCATCGTCAAAATGCCATCGCATGATCCGACAACAGCCGCCGTCAGCACATGAATATCCGCAGGATCAGGCAGCCAATACTGACGCTCAATCGCGGCGTCATACTTGACCAAGGCTTGTGGGAATTTTGCTGTTAAAGTCGCAATCTCGCCGCGCGCCCAGACCTCTTGCGCAGGGCCTAGTTTACCTGCCGCCCGCGCCCATTCTTCCAAGATGCGCGGGGACCAACGTGCCTCGAACAACCCGTGGTGCGCGCAGCCTAACATAACTTCGCGCATCACGGTTGGGTAAAGGACGCAGGCGTCGATCATCACCCTCATAGGCGGTAGTACAGCGCCTTAAGATATCCGCTTTCAGCCAAATGCGGCATCAAGGGGTGGTCTGGTCCGGCAAAGCCTGTGTGGATGATTTGCCCACGGCGTCCGCCACGTCCAATACCGCGCGAACACGCATTGCGGAAGCGCGTCAGATCAACGGCGTGCGAACAAGAACACAGCACAAGATACCCGCCTTCGGCCACAAGTGGTGCGGCAAGGCGCGCCACACGCTCATATGCGCGCAATCCAGCCTCAAGCGATGGTTTACCGGGGGCAAATGCCGGCGGGTCACAGACTACAACGTCAAATGTCTGACCTTCTTCGGCCAAAGCGGCCAACACATCAAAGGCATCGCCCTTACGTGTCTCGAAACTATCGGTGACATTCATCGCAGCAGCACCGCGTTCTGCTAGCTCAAGTGCAGGCGCTGAACCGTCAACAGCCAAAACTGATTTGGCACCAGCAGCAAGTGCCGCCAAGCCAAAGCCGCCAACATGCGAAAACATGTCCAAGACGCGCGCGTCTTTCGAGAGCTCTGCTGCAAATGCGTGGTTGGGGCGTTGGTCAAAGAACAGGCCGGTTTTCTGCCCGCCCATGACATCGGCCATATAGGTGGCCCCGTTCATCGGCACTGCGACTGGTTCTGTCGGTGTTTCACCAACCAATGCCTCGGTGCGTTCTTCCAGTCCTTCAAGCGACCGCGCACGGCCCGTGCCGTTCATCACGACAGTCGTCACACCAGTGACCTTTTGCAATGCAGAAACGATCATATCCAACCGTGTATCCGCCCACGCCGCATTGGGTTGAATCACTGCCACATCGCCAAAGCGGTCAATCACAACACCCGGCAGGCCGTCGGCCTCGGCGTGGATCAAACGGTAGTAAGGCGCATCATATAGACGTGCACGGTGAACGTATGCGCGCGTGATCCGCGCGACAAACCATGCTTCGTCAATCACCGCTTCAGGATCGCTGTCCAGCATCCGGCATATGATCTTGGAATTCGGGTTCACGGCCACAACACCCATCGGGGTGCGGCTGGCATCTTCGAGGATCGCAAGCGATCCCGCCGTCAAATTACGGGTGCGTCGGTCAGTGACCAGTTCATTGGCGTAGACCCAAGGAAAGCCGTGGCGGATCGCGCGGGCTTCGGCCTTTGGGATCAGGCGCACAACAGGAAGGGCGGAGGGGGAAATATCTGTCATACCCGCCTCCTACCTGCTCTTTGCGCGGGTGGAAAGATCACTAAACCAGTTGTTGACGCAACAAATTCGTCAAAAAGTCGGTTACACGGACCTTTTGGGTCTGTCCGCCCTGGATTAATGCCTGCCCGCCTGCGCCACCCGGTGCCTTCAGATCACCTTGAATCAGGCGTGCAGGCTCAATGATCGCGCCGCTGCGCGCATCAATCACAGTCATGTTGAAAATAATGTTGTAGACACCGCCGACGGTCAACCGCGTGAGGTCTGTCACCCCGTGAAACCGCACCAGTGTTATCTGGATGTCGACAGGAGTTGTGCCGTTCAAGATCGGCTTGTTGCGATCAAATGCTGCCTGAAACATTTCACCAATCTGCGCGACACGGGGGCCGATTGGATCACCGCGCCAAACGACATCGGTTCGCGGATAATACGATTCTTGCTCGGACACCGCGATGTCGGGAACGGCACCGAACCTGAGGTTTTGAATATCATATGACCGCACCATCACCGGCTTGGGTTCTGTACCTGACCCAAATAAATTTGGCGAACACGCCGATGCCAAAGCAATGACCGAAGTCGATAAAAACGTGCGTCGCAGCATAGCATAGGCCTTCGTAAATTCATGTTGGGATCGTCCTAGCACGGCAGCCACTGACTGATAATACCCTATAATACCCTTTGCGCATCTACCTATGCCAAGGTAACCCCGCGCACCGCCCCTCTTGTTAGCGCTAACAAGAACTGTTATGCCGCGCGCAAACGAACCTACGAGGGCCAAATGACACTTCACCCTACAATTACCGCCGTCACCGACCGTATCCGCGCCCGCTCTGAGGGGCCGCGCCGCAAGTATCTGGACACGATGGCCCGTGCCGCTGCCGAAGGGCCGCGCCGTTCGCATCTGACCTGCGGCAACCAAGCGCACGCATATGCCGCGATGACCGATGACAAGGCAAAACTGACAGATGCGGTTGCCCCCAATATTGGCATCATCACCGCTTACAACGACATGCTCTCGGCCCATCAACCGTTTGAAACCTACCCAACCCTGATCCGCAACGCGGCCCGTGCGGCAGGCGGTACCGCGCAAGTCGCAGGCGGCGTGCCCGCGATGTGCGATGGCGTTACCCAAGGCCAGACCGGCATGGAATTGTCGCTGTTTTCACGTGATGTGATCGCATTGGCTGCAGCCGTCGGCCTGTCGCACAACGTGTTCGATTCTGCCGTATACCTTGGCGTTTGTGACAAAATCGTTCCCGGCCTTGTGATGGCTGCGGCGACCTTCGGCTACATCCCTGGTATCTTCATGCCTGCGGGGCCAATGGTGTCCGGCCTGCCCAACGACGAAAAGGCGCGCATTCGCCAAGAATTCGCCAAAGGCAATATTGACCGTGCCGAGCTGATGAAGGCCGAAATGGCCTCTTACCATGGTCCGGGAACCTGCACCTTTTATGGCACGGCCAACAGCAACCAAATGTTGATGGAATTCATGGGGCTTCATATGCCCGGCGCGTCTTTCGTCAATCCCGGAACACCGCTGCGCGACGCACTGACGACCGCCGCGACAGAGCGCGCGCTTGAGATGACCGCTTTGGGAAATGACTACCGCCCTGTTAGCGATATCCTTGACGAACGCGCCTTTGTGAACGGAATCGTGGGTTTGATGGCAACCGGTGGGTCTACCAACCTCGTTATTCACCTACCCGCAATGGCCAAGGCGGCTGGCGTCATTCTTGATCTGCAAGACTTTAGCGATTTGTCCGCGATCACCCCTTTGATGGCCAAGGTTTACCCCAACGGTTTAGCAGACGTGAACCATTTCCATGCCGCAGGCGGACTTGGGTACATGATCTCGGAACTGCTCAACGCCGGTCTTTTGCACGACGACACCAAGACGGTCGCTGGTGACGGGCTAGAGCTTTACGCGCAAGAGCCAAAACTTGTTGATGGGCGCGTCAGCTACGCGCCCGGTGCAGGTAAATCCCTGAACGCGAGAATCCTGCGGCCAGCCAGC
>RCNF010001904.1_pt1 | contig 16106 bp, 10 predicted proteins | sample 2041311 | NCBI WGS metagenome assembly RCNF01 (sample SAMN09708228, study PRJNA481090) | Marine sediment metagenome, whole genome shotgun sequencing project. | biome: marine sediment; feature: ocean; material: sediment; isolation source: Sewage treatment plant 2 marine sediment (STP2) ... | reverse complement strand
TGCATCCACAGCGAGGGTCTCATCGAGGGGCCGGAAGAGAACCCCGTCCTTGAGCGCCTCGAGGACCCGCCGGTCTCCGCACCAACGGCTCGCGCGATCTTCATCGATGGTGATCTTCATCCGCCGCCGGTCCTCCTCGGAACCGATGTAGAGCGCGGCGTGCGGCCAGTAGCCGGGCAGGAACAGGTTGGAGAGGGCGTTGTCGTGACGGCAGATCAACACATCTCCGGGTTGCAGCAGGGCTTCGATCCGGGCTCGCAGTTCGTCATCGAGACGACAGGGCGACCACTGATCCCGCAGCTCAGAAGCGAGTCGGCCGCCGGTTTCGAGGGTCGAAAAGACAGCCTGTTGGCGGGCGGAGGCGCCGCGACGCCGGAAGGTGTGAACGAGATAGTTGATCAGGAGCTTGAAATACCTCCGCCGACTGGGCTCCAGGACCTTTTCGCGCTGGCGGAGCTGGACCACGAACTCGCCGACGACGGGGTCGTCGCTCATCGCGTTCAACAGCCGCCGGTGACTCCGTGCGAGGCGCATGGCCTTCTCCATCTGCAGCGCCTTGGCAGGGTTGGTGAAGGATTCGAAGATCCCGGTGTACTGCTTGCGGGGGATCCGGTGGAGCGCTGATCCCTCGTTGAGTTTGCGTTGGGTCACCGAGGCCGGCGCCACGGTTTCGAGCAGCGTACGGTCGAGGCGGACGACGAGACAGGCCGAGGTGTAGCCGAGCACGAAACAGCGCCATTCCTCGGTGTCGAAGATCCCCTCCACCCGTCCGTCGATCGGGGCTGAGACATCACCGATGACCTCCCAGAGTTCAGATCGGATGGTGAGAAAACGGGCGAACCATGCAAGGAGCGCCGCTTCCTCCTGCGGTCTGAAGAGGCCGCGGTCGACGGCATTCGCGATCGACCCGGTGGGAATCGTGGCGTCGATCTCGTCAACGGCGGCAGCAAGGGCGCTGACGGCTCGGCGGCAACCCGAAAAGAATGCTTCCACTGGCATATCAAAACGGTACCACGTGAACCTCGTGTAGGAATCGAGAATCGGACATTGACGTCTTCCGACCCTCGTCGCCCCCTGGCCGGCGAGACGCCGGCCCTACAATGGATCTCGGCCCTTTGGAGTGCCGGCGTCTCGCCGGCACAGTGACCCCGAATCGCATGTTCCAACTGTGAGTAGCCACCACCTCGCGATGGAGCTTTGCTCTGGATGACATGTGCGTGCTGCACCGGATCTCGCAGACTGATGGTGGGGACCCAAGGGACTGAATGAGCGTATGCTGGAGACCAGAATCGGCGGACAACAAAGACCATGACCATCCTCCTGCGCAACCTGAAACTTCCGCTCGACCATGACGAAGCCGATCTGGCTCCCTCCGCCGCCGCCGTTCTCGGTGTCGACGCCGGTGGGGTAGCCGTCCACGTGATCGTCAGGAAATCTCTCGATGCGCGGCGGAAACGCGAACCGCAGTTCCTCTACACCATTGCCCTCGACCTCGCTCCCACGACCGAGGCTGAGCTGCTCAACCGCGAACCGGCGCCGGTGGAGATCTATGAGCCGCCGCCTCGCGTTCAGGTGAGGGAGCTTCCTGCCGGTGACCGCGGACGGCCTCCCGTGGTGGTCGGCTGTGGTCCCGCGGGGCTGTTCGCTGCCTGGCGTCTCGTCGAGGCGGGTCTTGCTCCCATCGTCATCGAACGCGGCCCCGATGTCACCGAGCGCACCCGGCGGTGGAATCGGTTCCTTCGCGGTGACGCTTTCGACTCCGAGAGCAATCTGCTCTTCGGTGAGGGCGGCGCCGGCGCCTACTCCGATGGCAAGCTCTACACCCGGGTCCGCGATCCCCGGGTGGGCGAGGTCCTCGAGGTCCTTGCAGCGAGTGGAGCGCCGCGATCGATCCTCTATGACGCCAAACCGCACATCGGCAGCAACCTGCTGCCATCGGTCGTGCGTCGGATGCGTCGGCGCATGGCCGAGCGCGGCGCCGAATTTCGTTTCTCCACCCGCATGACGAACCTGGTCGTGGACGGCGGTCACGTCCGCGGCGTCGAACTCGATCCGGGTGGCGTACTCGAAACCGACGCTGCCTTCCTCGGACTTGGCCACTCCGCCCGTGAGACCATCCGCCGACTCCATCGGGACGGTGTCGCCATGGAGCGCAAGCCCTTCCAGCTCGGCGCCCGCATCGAACATCCGCAACAGGTCGTCAACCGGATGCAGTACGGGCCGTATTGCGAGCACCCGCGACTCCCGGCCGCCGACTACCGGCTCGTGGCCAAGATCCCCGGCGGCGATCTCTTCAGCTTCTGCATGTGTCCTGGTGGGGAGATCCTGCCGGCCACCGAGAAGCCCGGCTTTATCTGCGTCAACGGCGCCTCGCCGCTTGGTCGACGCGGCCGCTTCGCCAATTCGGGCTTTGTGATCACCCTCGATCCGGATCGTTTCCCCGATGAGGGAGTGTTGGCCGGGATCGAGCTTCAGGAGAGGATCGAAGCTCGGGCAGCCGCCCTCGCCGAACACCCATTCGGCGCGCCTGCCCTGCGTCTCGTTGATTTCCTCGCCGGAAAGCTGACCGGAGGCGCGCTACCCGAGTCGAGCTATCCCATGCCGTTGACCATCGCTCCGTTCGAGGAGTTTCTACCGCAGTTGGTGCTCGGTCCGCTCCGCGCCGGCCTCTCCACCCTTTGTAAGCGTCTCCCGATTCTGCACCACCCGGAGGCCGTCATTGTCGGCCCGGAGTCACGCAGCTCGTGCCCGGTGCGAATCATTCGCGACCGCGAAACCCTTCAGTCGCCGTCGTCCGCGGGCCTTTATCCCATGGGCGAAGGTGCGGGCTTCGCCGGCGGCATCGTCTCGGCCGCCATCGACGGTTTGCGTTGCGCAGAGGCCTTTCTCGCAGAACAGTGAACCCCGTCAGATCCGCGCGCCTGTCAGCGGTTGTCCTTCCGCCGCCGGCGGCGTCGTTGAATACCGGGCAGGCTCACCAGGGCAACCCCGGCAAACATGACCAGGAATGCCGTCGACTTCATGAACGGTTTCCGAGCCAGTCGCCGAGCCTGATCCAGGCCCGCGAAGAAGGTCCGGGCGCCTGAACTCCACATCGACGTATCGCCGGACTCGAAGCCGTCGCTGAAGATGAGGTCCGCGGGAGGCGGAGTGGGAGTCGGCGTGGGGGGCACCGGTGTCGATGTCGGGGTGAATGTCGGCGTGGGGGGCGGCGGTGTCGACGTCGGAGTGTGTGTCGGCGTCGAGGTGGGCGTCGGGGTCGGCGTCGGGGTCGGGCCTCCGCAGTCGGGATCGGCCTCGTCATAAATCAGATCGCCGTCGTTGTCGATACCAATGTCTGCGCCGGCGAAGCTCTCGGGGTAGCCCGCGGAGGCCGGGTTGCAGGAATCCGTCGGCATGTTGGGATGGTCGTTACCGGGGTTGAGGTAGTACTCGGGCAGCGTGTCCTCGGGCTGCGGCACCGGGTCGCTGACGTGGCACCCTGCGGACGCGCAGGTCTTGCCGTTGTTGTCCGGCCCGACACCGGCGTTGAGGTGATGGGCGCGGATGCCTGCACCCCAGCCGTTTGGGTGCAGGGGGTCTTGCGGGTCGACGCCGTGGCAGCCCACGCAACTGATGGGGGCAAGACCGTTTCCGCCCCCGGATAGGTTTAGAAGAACCGGGAACTCGTCGCCGCCAGCGCCATAGTGGCAGGTGGCGCAATCGTCGTTGAGCATGTTTTCCCGGTGGATGTTGTGCAGGTTGCCCCAGTTCTGGCCGTCCACGGGTGACACGTAGTTGCTGTTCCGAAAGTCGCCGTGGCAGAAACCACAGTTTGTTGCGTCGTCGTTGACGCTCCACCTGTCGTAGCCTTCGGCTGCCGGGAGTCCAATGAGGGCGATTCCGCAGACGATCAGGCTCACACGGAGAAGATTGGTGGTTTTCATGGGCGCCTCGCTTTCATCCGTCCGGGTTGTCGAGACCCTGTATCTTTGTTCACGCTACGCGAGGATTTCTTCCAACAATGTGATCCAGGACCCTGAAACAGGAACTATTCCGATTATTTTACTGGGAGAATCCATATTCAGACCGAATGGTCGGCGGTGGCCTCTCATCCGGGTTGAGGTGGTAACCAATGGGACGATTCCGGCGAAAGAGAGACAGGAGACCAACCATGAGAATGAGTTCGACCATCCGCCTTGCTTTAGTCACCGTTGTTGCTGCCTTTGCTTTGCCGGCGCCCGCAGCGACCTCGTCAATCGAGATCGGGTCGGCCGCGCCGGCGCTGGAGCTCATTGCGGCGGACGGTTCCCAACGCTCGTTGGCGGCGAACGACGGCCCAAAGGTCTTGATCTTCTATCGCGGTCTTTGGTGACCATTTTGTCGTGGCCAGCTCGGTGAGCTGGAGAAGAACATCAATGCCTTTGAAGCACGCGGCGTCGAGATCTGGGCGGTCAGCCCCGATCCGTCATCCAAACTAGCTGCGTTCGCAGCCAAAGAGGGGATCACGTACCCCTTGCTCTCGGACCCGAATCTCGAAGTGATCACGGCATGGGGCCTGGTCAACCCCTCGAGCCCCAAGGTGCCGCACCCGACCGCGGTGATCGTCGGTGCCGATGGAGTGATCCGCTACATCCGCCAGGATGTGGACTACAAGAGCCGTCCATCGGTTGATGAACTCCTGGGCGCGCTGGACGGTCTCAAGGACTGAGCTCAGGGTCACGGCACGGTCGAGGACCACGCGGTGGCATCGCCCGCTTCGAAACCGTCGACAAAGAGAAAGGGACTCCCACCCGCACTTGGCCACCGGTGTTGGTGATCACCAAAGGATCGGATGGGGAGCGGTCCGGCAATCCGCCGAGTAGGAGATTCGGATAGTGGCCCGCCGGGATGTAGAGCCGGTCGAGGTCGGACCAGTTGACCGCGGGGAAACTGGCCTGGAGATCGGTATACCAGATCCCGTTCCCAGGTGAGGGGGTGGGGAGGATGAATGTCAGGACCGGCGGCAAGATTGACGTGCAGATGAACACCTCAGCCGACTTTCCGATCACCGAGTTGCTCGCCCAGGCGCGGGCAGGGGATTCAAACGCCTTCGACCAGGTCTATACCGCGATCTACGATGAGCTCAGACGACTGGCGCGGGCGCGGAGGCGCAAACAGTTCTCGGTCGGCGAAACCTTGAACACCACGGCTCTGGTGCACGAGACCTACCTCAAGTTGTGCAAGGCGCCGCACCCGTCTTTCACCGACCGTGAACACTTTCTTGCTGTCGCGGCCACAGCCATGCGTCAGATCCTCGTCGACGGGGCCCGTTCTCGGCTGCGGGCCAAGCGTGGTGGCGGGGCTCGGCATGAGGCCATCGACGAAGGTGGAGCCGAGGACGTGGCCGTCGTGCGCGACGCGACGACGGTACTGATGGTTCACGATGCGCTGAAAGAGCTTCGTCGCTCGAATCCGCGTCTCGAAAAGGTCATCGAATACCGATTCTTCGGTGGGATGACCGAAACGGAAGCGGCCACCGCTCTCGAGCTCACCGAGAGGACGATTCGTCGGGACTGGGTCAAGGCGCGGGCGTGGTTGCGGTTGCACCTGGATGGGGCGGGCGGGAATCCTTGAGCTGCGCCCGCTCGAGTTCCTCGAGACGACGCTCGATGAGCTCGAGCTCCTCGGACATTCGATGGCCGGAGACTGTTGTCGCCAGCTGATAGGCGCGGCCGAGCGCTTCTTCGGCCCCGTCCAGGGTGTTGCGGGCCATCAGAGTCGCACCAAGATCGCTCAACATCGGGACTCGCCATTCGTGCGTTTCATCGAGACCGAGGTCGTATTGAGCTTGGGCGCCCCTGAGTTCCCGTGCGGCTTCGTCGAGCCTTCCTTGGGCCAAGAGGACCCGACCCAGCAGGGCGCGCGAGTGGCCGAGAAGCGGGTCGTCTGCGGCGCGGACGGCCTCCCGCCGTTGAAGGTGCTCGCGAAGGAACCCTTCGGCGGTCGAGAAGTCCCCCTTCTCGGAATAGAGTTCGATCAGGTAGCGCTCCTGACCGGCGAAATGAAGACCATCGGGGAGTGAAACCGCACGGCGCTCGGCCGTGATGGCTTCATCGAGTTTGCCGAGACGAGAGTTCGCTTTGGAGAGCGTCACCCAGGGGTAGTACCAGCGGCCGTTGGAGACCTCGACCGCTCGTTCAGCGAGGGCGAGCGCCGCGTCGAAATCCCGACCCTCATCGAAGCGTGAGTCAGAGAGAAAGTAGGAGACCTTGGCGAGATACATGGGATCCGGTTGATCGGCCTTCGCGGCTTCGAGGCCGTGGTTCGTAACAATGCGGGCGAGCTGGAGGCTCTCCTCGCCGTGACCCAGCCTGGCGAGGTGATCGCTGAGGTTGCGTCGAACCATCATGGTCGTGTCGTGTGCGGAGCCGAGGCCCCGATCGGCCCCTTCCAGGGAGGCTCTGTAGAACATCGTGGCCTTTTCATCATCTCCGGCCCTTCGTGCGAGGGAGGCAAGGACGTTGCGCAGAATCACGGTTTCGATGTGGTCATCCCCAAACTCGGGAACGATCCAGGCAAGGGTAGATTCCGCAATCCGGGTCGCCTCCTCGATGCGATTGGCGCGAATCAGCACTTTTGCGAGGACGTAGGCGCCTCGTGATGACCGCCAGTGGGTGGCGCCGTAGACGTCGTGGACAATGTGCTGGGACTCCCGGGCCGCGTCCTCCGCCTCGTCGTGCCACTCCATGAACGACAGACTCTCCGCCAGGGTCTCGAGGGTCCGCGCCACATCGGGGTGATCCGGGCCAAGGTGCTGCCGTTGTACGCGCAGCGCCGCCTGGAGGATCTCGAGGGCCTCGATGCGTCGCCCCTGATGACGCAGCACGGCGGCGAGTTCGTATCTTGCTGCCGCCCGTGCCGCGCTTTCTTCGGGGTGGTGTCGGTCGAGCAGTTCGATGGCATCACGGAGGGCGACCTCGGCTTCGATGGGGTCGCCATCGCCGTCGATCAGCCGGCCCATCATGACTTTGGCCTTGATGGTGTCGAGGCTCTCGTGACCGGTTGTCTTCATCAGGCTCACCACGGCCGACTCAGCCTCGGCTCGGGCTTCCGCGAATCGCCCTTCCGCATAGAGCAGCTCGGCGTAGGCCGGCGACAGTTGAGCCATCTGCGCCGGATTCCCACCCGCAAGGGCCCGGGCGGTGTCGAGCTCGAACCGCGCCTGCTCGAAGGAACCGAGTCGCGTCCAGACCTCACCGAGGGTCTTTCGGATCGACGCCTCGACCTCGGGCTCGTTTCTCACTGTGGCGCCGAGTTCGCGGCTCGTGCGGTTGACGACGTCACGCACGGTGAGCTCGCGGCCGCCCGCGGCGCGGGGATCCGCCGATCCCAGCAGCTCCTCGGTGAGGAATCGATTGATGGCCGCCGCCTGGCGATGGGCGGTTCGCGCTTCGCGCGCCTGTGCCAGGGCGACCCCCAACCCGACCGAGAGCGATACCAGAACCAGAATGAGCGCGGTTGCCGCCACCCGGTGACGAACCCACTGCTTGCGAATGCGGTAGGGCCAGGAACCGCGGTGAGCCTCGACGGGCTCCGAGTTTTGAGCTCGATGCAGGTCCTCGGCGAGGGCGGCAACCGTCGGGTAGCGGTCGGTGGGATCGGGTCGCAGGGCCTTGGCGACGATCTCGTCGAGGTCGCCGCGGAGTTCGCGAACGAGGCCGCGGGGAGTGGTCCTGCGTTGGTCCGCGATCGTGGCGATCTCCGTCGGATCGAGCCGGACGATGGCGGCGCTCATCTTCGGTGGATCGGGAACCGCGGCGCCGACCAGGAGGGCCCGTTGCAGCTCTTCATCGGACAGCGACCGACAGCCGCTGAGGAGTTCGTAGAGCACGACGCCGAGGCCGTAGACATCGGTGGCGGTGGTGATCTCGCCTCCGAGCAGCTGCTCGGGTGCGGCGTAGCGGGGAGTGAGAACCCGTTCGTGGCTCGCGGTCACGGTCACGTCGGTGGAGTCGTCGAGGAGCTTGGCGATGCCGAAGTCCACTAGTTTGGCGTTGCCGTCGGTCGTCACTAGGATGTTGGGCGGTTTGAGATCGCGGTGGACAACCAGCTGGCTGTGGGCCGCGGCTACGGCCTGGGTGACCTGGTTGAAGACCCTCAAACGATCGCGCAGGGAAAGCCGGGCTTCGTCACAGTGCGTCGTGATGGGCCGGCCGTCGACAAACTCCATGACGAAGTACGGTGCGCCCCGGGTGTCGACCCCGCCGTCGAGGAGGCCGGCGATGTGGGGGTGACGGAGATCGGAGAGAACCTGCCGTTCTCGGAGAAAGCGGTCGTGGGCGGTGGCGGATGTGACGTGGACGCGAAGTCGCTTGAGCGCCGCGGTCGCCTCGAACTCGCCGTCAGCCCGAGTGGCGCGATAGACATCGCCCATTCCGCCGCTGGCGATGAGTTCGGTGAGCTTCCACGGACCGATGGTGTCGGGTTGTGGTGTGGCTGATGATGAACTTCGGGTTTCGGATTCGTTGCCGACCGACTCGAGCAACGCACCGATGTGTTCGATTCCGGGGCTGTCAGTCTCGAGATCCAGGGCGTCGCGAATGCTGCGGGCGGTTTCGGGGTCGTGCCGATCGAGTTCGCGCAGTCGCTCCCTTCGCGACTCGTCGGAAAGGTCCAAATACTCGTCGAGCAAGCTCTCGAGGCGGTTCCAGGATGGGGGTCTGGTCATGTCTTCACTAGAGCTAACGATCGTTTGCGAGAATTCATGCCCGCAGGTGAATCGTGGATCAAAGTAAGACGAGGCAAGCGATCGTGCTGCATCTGGTGCACCTCTGTCTTCAACAACGACGACTGGAGAAAAACCGGACATGGCGGAACAGCATCCGCCCGAACTGGATTCATGTCCGGTTTTCTGCAGATTTGACGAGGGTCCGGGTGTCACGAGTCGATTGAACTCGATCTGGAGGTCAGATATGTGTGGTCTGAAACTGAAACTCGAACGAGGCCGATTTTCAACAGGAGTCTCTCCACGACGTCGTATGTGTCTTTGGGTGGTCGCGATTGTCGTCATCGGAGCAACGATGATCCCTGACGCGGCGGGAGAAACCGCAAGCAAGGGAGTGGACGGGGTCGTGCCACCCGGGTTCCTTCCCCATCAGGAGATCTCAACCGGCGCCGGGCGAGCCCCCTCGTCCGTGGTTCTCCGGGATCTCAGCGGTGACGGTATCCCCGATCTGGCCGTCAGCGTCGAAACCTCGAGCACATTCGACCAGGTCGATGTGGCGTTCGGTGTCGGAGATGGGACGTTCGCACCGTTTGCGTCATATGGCGTCGGGTCCAACCCCACGGATCTCGTGGTGGGCGATATGAACCGTGACGGCCATCCCGATCTCATCACCTCGAATCTCGTCTCGAACGACGTCTCGGTACTGATCAACAACGGCGATGGAACTTTTGCAGTCGAGGTCTTCTTTGACACCACCTCCAACACCGGCCCCATCAACTGCGCGGTCGCCGATGTCGATGCCGATGGTTTCCTCGATATCGTGACGGTCAACCGCGATTCCGATTCGATCACAGTGTTCACCAACGACGGCACCGGTGTGAACTACTCCTCTGCGGTGTTAAACACCAGCTTTGACGGCAGCCACGGGAGGGGACCGAACGGTCTCGTCCTGACCGACTTCAACAAGGATGGTCTTCCGGACATCGCCTTCACCTGCGCTGACGATGAGATCGTCCTGATGTACAACAGCGGATCCGGATCGTTCTTCACCGGGGAGTTCGCCTACTATGTCGCGACCGGCGCCACGCCTGTGGCAATCCGCGCTCACGATTTCGACGCCGATGGATGGCTTGATGTCATCGTCGGGAGCGCCGGTACCAACAGTCTTCTTGTTCATCTCAACGACGGCGGGTCGGCGTTTCCCTCCTTCGGTCCGGGCGCAGCAACCGCCGCCACCGCCTCGCCGGCCGGCTTTGCTCTCGGCGACCACGACCTCGATGGGAATGTGGATCTCATGGTGGGTTTGCCGTCGGTGGACACCCTCCAGCTTCTTCTCGGGAACGGATCCGGCGGCTTCACACCCGCCGCCTCATTCCCGGTCGGTGACTGGCCCTCTTCGGTGGCCGCTGCCGATCTCGATCGTGACGGCGACCTGGATGTCGCAACGGCCAACAACCAGGGAAACTCGGTTTCCATCCTCCTCAATCGGTTCAACATCGTTTTTGGTCCCCCACCGGTGGCGCGCATCGATGCGCCGACTGCCAACGAATGCCTCTGCGGCTCCGATGGTGTCACAGGAGTTGCACATGTCGATCTCGGCCTCCTCGATCATTGGGCCCTGGAATACCGGTCGACAGCGGTCGACTCGTGGACGCTTCTGGCCGAATCCGATATCGATGTGCCCGAGCCCGGTGGTTCCTTGACGGTCTGGGACAGCTCCGGACTCGCCGAAGGCCGCTATCTGCTCAAGCTCACCGTCCACAGCCTCAGCGGGCTGAGCGCCACCGACGAGGTCGTGGTCTGGGTGTCGCGGGACTTCGATGGCGTGGGATTCAACTTTCTCTGGGGCAACGTGGGAATGCCGTCGGTGGCCGATTTCGTCGCCGGGAATGCATGTCCCATCGGCTCCGTGGGTGACGGCGGCTGTGGCGGGGTGTCCTATACGGTTGATTTTGCGCCGTCGGGGGGCGGCGCGTTCACCCCCATCGACCCAACCATGCCGATCTACGCCGGCGGCGCGAGTAACAGTCTGCTCGGCACCTGGGACACCATCGCCACCGCGGTGCCCGATGGGACCTATAACGTCCAGGTTATCGGCACCAACGCTTGCGGTCAGCAGCAATCCGCACTCCGCTCGGTCACGGTGGACAACACCCCTCCGGTGGCGGCCCTGACCGCCCCGGTGAGCTGCACGGTCTTCCACCCTGATGACCTGGTCGAGATCCGCGGTACCGCGTCCGATGCGAATCTGGTGAGCTGGAGTCTCTCCATCATCGGCGGACCGCACACCACGTGGCATACCCTGGCCTCTGGAAACAGCTCGGTGGTCGACGGTCTCCTCACAACCTGGGACACCAGCGGACTGCCCGAGTGCGGCTACGTGCTTCGGCTGCGGGTGACCGACGCCGCGATTCCGAACTGCGGCAGCTCGCGACGCGACGCCATCGTCTACCGTGCCTTCGGTCTCGGCGTCAACGGATGCATGTTCACCGACGGAGTCGAGATCGGCGCGACCGATCATTGGACCATAGCCGTGACCGACTGAAATCTTCCTCGGGAAGGACCATACAGCGCCCATCCGGCCGTGAGCCGGGTGGGCGTCTTTTTTGATGTGGTTCTCAGGAGGAAGGCTTACTCGGACCGCAACTCCTCAATCCGTTCGAAAAGGGCTTTGAGGGCCTTTTCGGGGATTCTCTTCGTGGCGCTGTTGACAAAACTCCGCGGCACCGCCCCCCCGCCGTCGCCGAGGTACTGGAAGGAAACTTCGGCGGTGTTATCGGCGAGCCGTTTGACCTCCCAGACGCCGCGCGCATTGAGGATCCGCACCAACCCCGCCTCACCTTCGTACTCCTCGTCGGATGCGGTGAAGACGAGCCGGAAATGATCGCCGGTGTCGACCACATAGTGCCGTTTCCAAACGCAGTCCCGGTCATGGACGGGCCACGGCGCGGTGCTGACGATGTAGACCAGCAGCTCGGTTTCGCTGATCGTCCGGATCAGCTCGGATCGCCGGCACGACGGGAGCCAGTGGATGTTGCCCGGGATGTCTTTGATGACATCGCGTGCTTCTTCAAAGGTCGCAGCCATCTTTGTGACGCCCCGGAATTCGCGAAAGCCGTCGTTGGTCTGGTCGTTGAGGTAGGTTTCGACCCCGTTGTTGCTGCGCACGAGGGTCCAGTCCTCGTCGGAGGCTCCGGCGACCGAGGTCAGAAATACGGCGGCGACAAAGGAGAGAAAACGTCTCATCTTGATCGCACCTTTTACCACGAACCGTTGGATTGTCGAGGGAAGGCGCCTCAGGTATCGATCGCGAGCAGGGCCTCGAGCACATCTTTGGCGGTGTACGACGTTTGCCCGTCGGGAATGAAACGGGCGATCTCCGCAAGATCGTCCCCCGCGGTGAGCAGTGCTTTCTCGAGGGCTCCGTCTTTCTGGATTTGGGGGTGGCCGACATTTACCAGCAGCGCGTTGCAGATGCACTTCCGGCCGATCGTGTCCGATTCCACTCCGCCCTTGGCGACAAAGGTCGCGATAGGCTCGGATGCGCAACGGTAACCGAGCTTCCCGTCATCCTTCCGATACACCTCGCGCAGATAGCCGAGATTGCAGATCCGGGTGCGCGAGAGATAGGTGTTCTCATCGGAGAGGCTGCCGTCCAGCTGAGCCACCTTGAACGGGAACCCCGTCGGCGATGCGTGGCGATCGGTGACCACCCGGGCGGTTCCGGCCATCGCTTCCCCGAGCAGACCCCGTTTGTACTCCTGGGCCAACCCGGACTCATCGCAGAGCGCGAATGCGGTTCCCACCTGGATCCCGGCGCCGCCAGCTTCGAGGACCTCGCGCAGTCTCTCGGCCGAGGCGGAACCGCCGGCCACCCAGAACGGGAGGTCGAGGTCCCGGATCTTCTCGAGATTCACCAGGTCCTTCTCGCCGTAGACGGGTTCATCCCGCTCGTTGACCTGGAGCGCACCGCGAGGAGGCGCGTTGTGGCCGCCGGCGGTCGGCCCCTCGATGACGAAACCGTCGACCGTGCCGTTGGAACGCCGCAGCATGGTCACCGCCAGCACATTGGAGGCGATGATCGGGAGGAATTTGGGGCGGACGAGGGGTGTGTGATCGCCTTCCATGAAATCTCGCGGGTCAAACAGTGTGAGCGTATCGTCACCGGGTTTTGATCCCGCCACGTTGATGCCGTAGGAGACCGGTTCGTGGAGGGCAAGATCGTCGAGGACTCCGGGAATCATGGTGGGAATCCCAGCGCCCATGATCACATAGGCGACGCCGGCCAGCATCGCGCCATAGATCGACGGAAGGTGGGGCAGCTGGATCTTTTCGAGATAGTTGATGCCGACGGCGTGGTCGTGTCCTTCGCGGGCCAGAAAGACCTCCACGAAGTTTCCCAGGATGCACAGTTCGTGGACTTTCTTGGTCCCGATCATCTTGTGGAACGGGACGTTCGCGTACGGTTGGTCGTCGGCCTTGCCACCGGGAATGTAGAATTTCTCGACGGCACGTCGCGCCATGTCGGGGAAGGGGAAAGCCTGCAAGGCGCGGCGGATGTGGCCCCCCTCGTCGCCATCCTGGAGTCGTCTGACCATGACGATCTCGAGGGCGACCCCGGAGACAACCCCGAGTTGCCCCAGCATTGAAACCGTCCGTGCGAGGCGCCAGTCCGAGATCGCGACGCCCATTCCGCCCTGAATGATCTTTGGGTAAACCACTTTCACAGATCGAGGAGGGTACCAGCCGCCGAGATCACCGGAAAGTCAGACTGCGGCAACACGTATGTGGGTAGAAAGTCAAACGACGACGTCTCTCGTTCGGCCCGCCTTCAGCTCGGTCACCAGCCCGAACCATTGGATCAATCGAGCGACACGCCTCCGTAGGAAATTCCCGTCAAGTGCGCCATCTCGCGTTTCCAGGTTGTGAGGTCATCGGCGGTGAATTCGCTCAGGCGATGGTGACCGCAGGCTCGCGCAAGAACCTGCATCAGCTCGGTGGCGGCACGGAAGAAGTTGTCGAGCTGATCTGCCCCCTTTTCGATCTTGAGGCGTTTCCTCAGGTGCGGTTTTTGGCTGGCGATGCCAACGGGGCAGTTGTTGGTGTGACACGCCCGCATTCCGAGGCAGCCGATTGCCTGGAGCGCGGCGTTGGAGACCGCCACCGCGTCCGCTCCGAGGGCCAGCGCCTTGACGAAATCCGCCGGCAGGCGCAGACCGCCCGTGATGACCAGGGTGATGTCGCGCCGCCCCTGTTGATCGAGAAAGCGACGGGCGCGCGCGAGTGCGGGAATGGTCGGCACCGAGATATTATCCCGAAAAATCAAGGGCGCCGCGCCGGTGCCGCCGCCTCGGCCATCGAGAATGATGTAGTCGACCCCGATTGAGATGGCGGCTTCGATATCGCGCTCGATGTGCTGGGCGGAGAGCTTGACTCCGATGGGAATCCCCCCCGTTGCTTCACGCACTTCAGCAGCGAAATCGCGATAGTGGTCGATGGAGTCCCAGTCTGGAAAGCGCGGCGGTGAGACTGCCGGCTCACCTTCGGCGAGCCCGCGGACCTCGGCGATCTTACCTTTGACCTTGTCGCCCGGCAGGTGGCCGCCGGTGCCGGTCTTGGCGCCCTGCCCGCACTTGAAGTGGAAGGCCTGGCATTTTGTGATCTTTTCCATGGAGTAGCCGAAACGGGCGGACGCGAGCTCGTAGAAGTAACGCGAGTTGGCGCCCTGCTCTTCGGGCAGCATGCCGCCTTCTCCAGAGCAGATCCCTGTGCCCGCCTTCTCGGCGCCCGCGGCCAGAGCGACTTTGGCCTCCTCGGAGAGCGCGCCGAAGCTCATATCGGAGACAAAGAGCGGGATCTCGAGTTCGAGAGGTTTGGCGGCGTTGGGGCCGATGACCACCTTGGTGCCCACGGAGGCGTCATCGAGCAGGGGGAGTGTCTGGAGTTGGGCGGTCAGGATCTGGATGTCGTCCCACTTCGGCAGCTCGCTGCGGGCCACGCCCATGGCCGCGACGCGACCGTGGTGTCCGACTTGACTCAAACCGTGCTCGGCGAGGTGCTGGATGTACTGAAAGTGGGGTTCTTCGGGTCCGCCGTGAACGTCTTGATAGAGCCCCTGGTAGGCCTCGCGGTCGTAGGGTTGCGGGTTGTCGGTCTCCCAGGCGGCGACCTCGTCTCGGTCGACCCAGACTCCGCCGTCCTCGACCCAGGATCGGAACCGGTGCAGCTTCTCCTCTGGGTTGTAGGAACTGACTCCGGTGGTGAAGTCGTAGTCCCATCCGTGGAGCCCGCAGATTAGGTTCTTTCCGTCGATGGAACCGTCGCTCATCAGCGCGCCGCGGTGGAGGCAACGGCCGTAGAGGACCGATGCCTGGTCCTCGTCCTTCCGGCGGATCACCACCAGATCGACATTGGCGATCAGCGCATAGGCAGGTTGTAACGGTTCGAGCGCGGCCCAGTCAGCGACCCGGACTTTCTTCATGGCGTCTCCCCGGCTTGTGAGATCTGTTCTCAGTGAATCTGAGCCACAGTATGCCATGGCGGCTTGCAGACCAGGGGCCGCCAGCCAGATTATCGGTAGCTGACCCTCGTGTCATATCCCCGATCTGTGATTTCGCTTGGTCGGTGGTTCTTGTGCCGGCGGGGGCGGTGGCGTTACAACAAAAAGAGCACGAGCGCGCCTCTTGTGGCCCCGTCGACAAGAAACCGCGATGTCTCGGTAGATTGGACGAGGATCTGACTCCAGAAGGCGCGGCGATCGACCGGGGACGGCATTCCATCGCAATGGGACACGGATCGACACGGATGAACGCAGATCGCACGGATTTTATGAGAGTTGAGTCGTGGCTACTCGTACGCTGTCCGACTTCGTGTTGGCGCTGTCAGGCGCTTGAATTGCCTGGTTTTTGATAAATAAACGGATTTTCACGGAGGTAACCGTCAGTATTGTAGGTGAATAAGCTCTTGGTTCCGTGACAATCCGTTTCAGATCCATGGGGCCGTCCTACCGGCTTCCCAAGAAGGATCCACGAAACCGACGCACCCCCGGTAACCGAACGCCACCCACAAAGAAAATCCGTGTCGATCCGTGTGCATCCGTGTCCCATTCATTTGCGATGTCGCGCGATCTCGACGAGGGTCTGGACTACCGCCGGAGCAGCGCCAGGCACTCGACCTGCCGGGTCTGAGGCATCATGTCGATGGCCTGGACCGTGACCAGTTTGAATCCCCCGTCCACGAGGACGGCAAGATCACGACCGAGAGTTTTGGGATCGCAGGAGAGATAGGCGACAGATCGAGCCGTCGAGGACAGGACTGCCTCGAGCGCGGGGGCATCCGCGCCGACCGCGGATGGGTTGAGGATGATGGCGTCGGGTTTCTCTGATGCCAGGCGGCGCAGGGTGCGGTGGATCGGGTTGGC
>RCNF010000832.1_pt1 | contig 16140 bp, 12 predicted proteins | sample 2041311 | NCBI WGS metagenome assembly RCNF01 (sample SAMN09708228, study PRJNA481090) | Marine sediment metagenome, whole genome shotgun sequencing project. | biome: marine sediment; feature: ocean; material: sediment; isolation source: Sewage treatment plant 2 marine sediment (STP2) ... | reverse complement strand
ATAAAATCTCCAGGCTTGCCTACCTTGAATTCGGTGAAGAGGAAAAAGAAAAAATCCGCCAGGATCTTGAACAGATACTAACCTTTGTTGAGAAGCTTAGGGAATTGGATACAGAAAATGTAGAACCCCTGGTGTATCTTTCTGATAAAACGGATGTTTTGCGGGAGGACAGGATGATCCCAACCTTAAGTACAGAAGAGGCATTGCTGAATGCCCCTGAAAAAAGTGGGTGCTTTTTTAAAGTACCCAAAGTGATCCAGAAATAATCCAGCGTATGACGAGTACAAGACAGTATAAAGTATCCCGGCTACTACAGAAGGAGCTTGGCCAGGTTTTCCAGCGTGAGGGGAACAGTATTTTCACAGGAAAGATGATCACTGTCACAGAGGTAAGGATTACCCCGGATCTTGGACAGGCCAAGGTTTTCCTGAGCATTTTCCCTGCAGCTGAGAAAGCAATCTTCGATAAAATAATGGGACATCATACCCAGCATATACGGCATGAACTAGGTATGCGGATCAGGCACCAGCTCAGGGTAGTGCCTGAGCTACAGTTCTTTTTAGATGATTCACTTGATTATATTGAGAATATTGACAGATTACTGAAAAAATGAAGTACGATCCCATCAAAAAGGGTCTTGGCAAATTTTTTAACCGCACCCCTTTTCTCCGCAAACTCTTTTATCATTTACTCGAACTGTTGCTGCTGAGGGCATGGCATATTAAGCAGGAACTTAGGCGGGCGCACAAACAGGTTGGAGAAGTAGGAGAAATTCTCGATGCAGGATCAGGATTTGGGCAGTACACGTTTTATATGTCCCGTCTTTTCCGGAAGTGGCAAATAAAAGGAGTGGATGTAAAAGAAGATCAGATCCAGGATTGTAATGAATTCTTTACAAGGATTGGGGAACATGACAGGGTCCATTTTGAACTGGCAGACCTTACTAAGTTCAGGGAAGAGAGGAAATACAATTTGGTGCTTTGTGTGGATGTGATGGAACATATTCTTGAGGATGTTGAGGTGTTCAGGAATTATTCGTTTTCCATGAAGGATGGAGGCATTCTGCTGATTTCAACTCCCTCTGACCAGGGCGGATCCGATGTACACGATGACCATGAAGATTCCTTCATTGAAGAGCATGTCCGGGACGGCTACAATATCACGGATATTGAAAAAAAGTTGAAAACGGCGGGTTTTTCCGAGGTTCGGGCCAGGTACTCCTATGGATGGCCCGGCAAGATATCCTGGAGGTTATCGATGAAGTATCCCATCATTATGTTGAACACCAGCAGATTATTCTATATCTTGATACCGTTTTATTACCTGCTGACTTTCCCCTTTAGTATGCTGCTGAATATCATGGATGTAAGGTTGAAGCATAGAACCGGGGCAGGCCTGATCGTAAAAGCAGTAAAATAATATGAACCTGCCACTGTACATAGCAAGAAGGTATTTACTGGCCAAGAAATCACAAAATGCCATCAATATCATTTCTGCCATCTCTGTCGCAGGTGTTGCCATAGGTACCATGGCCATGATTACGGTACTTTCGGTATTTAACGGTTTTGACAGCATTATTAAATCCCTCTATAATTCTTTCGATCCGGAATTAAAGATCAGCCTGGTGGAAGGCAAAACCTTTGATCCGGCTGATCATCCGTTCGAAAATGTGAGAAATCACCCCGCCGTAATTCATTTTTCTGAAATCCTTGAGGAGAATGTACTGTTGCGTTATGGAGACAGGCAACACATTGCAACGGTTAAGGGAGTGGATGATCAGTTCCATCTGGTCACCGGAGTAGACACCATGATTGTTGATGGTACTTACACATTATGGGAGAACGAACGGCCCATGGCTATTGTCGGAATAGGCATCGCCTACCATCTTGCCATTGGATTGAATTTCCTGAATCCAATTAACATATATGTGATCAAGCGGACTGGTAGTATTTCTATGAATCCTGAAAGAGCAATCAACAGGAAATACATTTTTCCCTCCGGTATGTTCAGCATTGAACAGCAGATCAATGCCAAATACCTGCTGGTCCCCATTGAATTCGCCCGCGATCTTCTCCAGTACTCCACAGAAGTTTCAGCCATAGCCCTGGACATTGATGAGGGGAAAGATCAATCGGCAACGCAGGAGGAGATACAATCAATCCTGGGAGATACATTTAAGGTGCAAAACAGGAATGAACAAAATGAATTGTTCTACAGGATCATGAAATCAGAAAAATGGGCCATCTTTTTCATTCTCAGTTTTATTTTAATCATTGCCTCCTTTAATATCATTGGTTCACTGACCATGCTGATACTTGATAAGCGAAAAGACATCAATACACTTGACAGCCTTGGGGCATCTGCTACCCTGATAAAGCGGATCTTTTTGCTAGAAGGCTGGTTGATCTCCATCAGCGGGGCAGTCGTTGGATTGATACTTGGGTCCTTGGTATCATGGCTGCAGGCAAAATATGGTCTGATCAAACTTTCCGGTTCCGGATCTTTTATCATCGATGCATATCCCGTAGTCTTCCAGTGGATGGATGTTATTAAGGTCTTCTTTACTGTACTGGCCATCGGATTTCTTGCCGCATGGCTTCCCGTAAGATACATTGCCCGCCGCTACAGGTTGAATACCGTTTACTAGCCATGCAAGTATCACCTGAACCAGCGTTTCCAGAGCAAAGAATCACCCAGGAAGAGATGCTGGAGCTTGAGGCTTTCCGAGAGCTGGATTACGAGACTACCAGGAAATACCATATTCCCATCGAACTGATGATGGAAAATGCCGGATTGAACATGGCCCGGGTTATCGCTGTACATGCAGCATTGGGATCGAATATACTGGTGCTGGCGGGCAAAGGGAATAATGGGGGCGGTGGACTAACAACAGCGAGGCGACTGGCATGTTGGGGATATAATGTAAGCTTATACATGCCTGATCCTCCTGGGAATGACCTGGTTGAAAATCAACTTGAAAGGGCCCTAAAATGTGGAGTCCAGGAAAAAGGCCCGCTACAAAGTATAATAAATACAGAATACCTCAGCCAAACAGATGTGATATTAGATGCCCTGCTTGGATTTTCACAACGGCTCCCTCTGCCCGTATCCTACCAGGAAATATTCAGGCAAGCGGCTTCTTCAGATTGTCTGAGAATTTCCCTGGATTTACCCACTGGTATCATTTCTGATGATCCCACCGACCGGTTTCCAGCAGATATTATCTGTTCCTTAGCAGCACCTAAGAAAATTCTTTTCAACAGGGCAGGTTCTTCAATAATCTATCTGGCGGACCTTGGCATACCCAGGGAAATATACGCCACTAAAGGCATCCCCTTCAATATTCCCTTTGAGATAAGCCCCATTTTCACCCTGTTGGCACGTTAAAAATCTTCTATATCTCATGATACAAATTGGGTATTTGTAATATTATATATATATTTGGGTATTCAAATACCGAAATACCCATATGAATAGATTTCCTTCCATATCAGAAGCATCCTCCATTGCCATTCATACCCTGGCGCTGGTTGCCAATCAGGAGGGGGTTATCAATGTTAACCAGATGGCAGAAAAAACCGGATTTTCAAGGAATCATATTGCCAAGGTTATGCAACTCCTGGTAAGGCAAGGATACCTGAGGTCCGGGCGAGGACCCAAAGGAGGTTTTGTACTGTTAAAAGATGCCGGGAAAGTCAACCTGCTGGAGATCATAGAATTGATCGAAGGCAAGATGAATCATTCATTTTGCGGGATTGATGAGGACAGATGTCCCTTTGAGAATTGCGTCTTCGGGAATTTGCCGGCAGAATTTTCTGAAAAATTCAGGGATTTTTATGAAAACAGGACATTAAGTGAAATTAAAATCTTGAATAACAACTAAATAGGGCAAAAATGAAAAGAGAGATTATTCAAATAGATGATGAAAAATGTGACGGTTGCGGCAATTGTGTTCCCAACTGTCATGAAGGTGCTTTGCAGATCATCGACGAGAAAGCAGTGTTGATCAGTGATTTAATGTGTGATGGACTGGGTGCATGCATAGGGCATTGTCCACAGGACGCATTGATCATCGAAGAGAGGGAGGCGGAGCCCTATGATGAGATAGCTGTTATGAAGGAAATGATACAAAAGGGAAAGAATGTCGTAACAGCCCATATGAAGCACCTGAAAGATCACCAGGAACATACATTCCTCAAGCAGGGTGTTCAGTTCCTGCTGGAAAACAAGGAGAAGCTTGACTTTAACCCGGTGGAAATTATACAAGAGGTTCATCACCATGGCAAACCCCAGAATATATCCCAACCAACCCAAGCCCCTGATCCAGCTGGATTACAAATGCAGAGCGGATGTGGTTGCCAGGGCTCCCAGGAAATGTCCTTCCAGGCCGGCGGGCAGGCCGAACCGACAGGAGAGCTTGTGTCTGACCAGCCTTCAGCCCTTCGCCAATGGCCTGTTCAACTGCACCTTATCAATCCAGGTGCAGGCTATTTCAAGGACTCGGATCTACTGGTGTCGGCGGACTGTGTAGCATATTCACTAGGGAATTTTCATGCAAAGCATCTGCAGAACAAATCCCTGGTAATTGCCTGTCCCAAGCTTGATACCAATATGCAGGTCTACGAGCAGAAATTGACAGCCCTGATTGACCATGCCGGTGTAAATACCATCACGGTAATGATCATGGAGGTACCCTGTTGTGGAGGTCTCATGCAGCTGGTTCAGTCGGCCACCTCAAAGGCCCAGCGGAAGGTTCCGGTAAAGGCTGTACAGGTCGGTATCCAGGGAGAGATCCTGGAAGAGGAGTGGATTTAATATTTACAAAAAAACAAAATATATTATGACTTCAGATCAATTTCCCAGAGACCAGGTAATGGTCATCGAAGAGACCATTGCATATGCAGATCAATCCATTGTCAGTAAACCCGTGGTGAAATCTCCGGGGGGAAATGTTAGCCTTTTTGCCTTTGATCAGGGCCAGGAACTCAGTGAGCATACAGCTCCCTTTGATGCCATGGTACAGGTAATGGATGGAACAGCCCAGATCCGTATCAGTGATAATGTACATTCGCTGAATAAGGGTGAAAGCATCATCATGCCGGCGGGTGTGCCACATGCCGTAAAGGCGGTGAAGAAGTTCAAGATGCTTCTGACCATGATCAAAAGCCAGGAACCTGGAGGCTAGGACAGGCTCCAGTTAATAGGTGTTTTTCCCTGTTCTTCCAGGATCTCGTTCGCCCTTGAAAAATGGCGACATCCAAAGAAACCTGAATGGGCTGAAAACGGTGATGGATGGGCGGCTTTCAGGATATGATGTCTATCACCGTTGATCAGGTGTTCTTTAGCCTGTGCGTACCTGCCCCAAAGCAGGAATACTAATCCTTCCCTGTCATTGGAGATTTTCTTGATCACTGCATCAGTGAAATTTTCCCATCCCTTGTTCTGGTGTGATCCAGCCTGGTTGGCCCTGACAGTCAGGGTGGCATTCAGCAGGAGGACCCCCTGGTCCGCCCAAGACTCCAGGTTGCCGTGGGGTGGATTGGGAATATCCAGGTCATTGTTCAGTTCCTTGAAGATGTTCACCAGGGAAGGTGGTGCAGTAATGCCCGGAGGTACAGAAAAACAAAGGCCATGGGCCTGTCCTTTACCATGATAGGGATCCTGTCCCAGTATAACCACTTTCATCTGGTCGAATGAAGTTCTGTTAAAGGCGGAAAAGATCTTATTCCCTGGTGGGTATATTACATTGGTTTTTTTCTCCTGGACCAGGAACTGTTTCAGGGCTAAAAAGTATGGCTGGTTAAACTCTTCCAGCAGGAGGGCTTTCCAGCTTTCATGGATTTTTGGATCGATACGTGACGTATTTTCTAGATTGTTCTCCATCATTGGGCATACTAGGTTTTTTCAAGCTGATTAATAAAAATCCTGGCAATATTGGTTGCATGACCCGCTATGCTTCTCAGTGTGGATATCAATTCCAGGTGGGTTTCACTGCTTTCCTGAGAGGGGGAGGTGGGATCCTGCAATCTGCGGTAATGTTGCATCTCAAATTCCATGGCAAGCAACCTGTATTTTTTGTACTTGCTTTTCATCTCCCTGGCTCTTTCCAGGTTCAGGTCCTTGAATACCTCCATGGAACGGTTCATCTGGTTCATAACATGTTGGTGGTATTCTTCCAATTCTTTCTTTCCCTGCGCTGAAAAGTCAGCTTCTGAATCCAGCCAGGACCTGGCCCGGCGCACCATTATTTTGGAAATGATATCTGCAATGTTTTCAAATTCATTGACTACATACATGATCTGGAAAGCTTCATCCACCCTTTTTTGTCCCACATTCTCACGGGTGAGTGCAGTAAGATATTGCTGGATCTCTGTTTCCAGGTAATCTACCGTTTCTTCTTTCCGTCCAATGCTTGCGAGTGAGTTATCTGACTTATCGGTAAATGGGAGGATGATCTCATATCCCATCTCACGTACAAGGTTTCCTACACGGAGGGCCTCCTGCTTGGCCAGGTTCAGTCCAAGTGAAGGAGTCTGGATAAAGCGCCTGTCAAGATACATCGTTTGTGGCTTTACTTCCTCCTTCATTTTGTCTGGTGGAACAATGGCATCCACCAGCCTGGCAAGCAGGTTGGTAAATGGCAGGAACGAGAATGCCAGGAACACACTGAAAAGTGTATGGGCATTGGCAATCTGTCTGGGAAGAACCGTTGCAACAGCCTGTGTATCGGTGAGAATGTCGGGATTGGCCTTGGGCGAAATTAATTCAACCAGCTCCACAAAAGATGGGATCCACCAGACCATTATCAGGATGCCGACAAGTTTGACAATGCTCATGGCTATCCCCACTTTCAGTCCCTCGCGGCTTGATCCTATGCTCGCAAGGATGGCTGTCACTGCTGTACCCAGGTTAGATCCCAACAACAAGGGGATGGATGCTTCGAGGCTTAACAATCCCTGTGAAGCCAGTACAATCATGATCCCGATGAAGGCACTGCTGCTCTGGATCAGGGCAGTGAAAACCACGCCAGCAAGGATACCGAGAAGTGGATTCTCCATATTGACCAGCATATCCAGGAAGGGGGCATAGGATCGGAGGGGATACATGGCCTCCGACATAATGTGCATACCAAAGAACAGGATACCGAATCCAAGTACCGTTTCACCGAGGTTTTTAATCCTGGGTTTGCTTGAAAAAGCATAGATAAAAAATCCGACTGCAATGATCAACAGAGCGTAATCGGTGATTTTAAAAGCGATGATCTGTGCCGTGAAGGTGGTTCCGATCATGGCCCCGAGAATGATCCCTATGGTCCGTCGAAAATCCATCAACCTGGAATTGACAAATCCAACCAGCATAACACTGGTAGCACTGCTGCTTTGAATGATGGTAGTCACAAGGGCACCTATTCCTAATGCTAAAAAACGGTTATGGGTCATGCGCCCTAACATGTCCCGCATCCTGTCCCCGGCAGAATTTTGAAGTCCGGTGCTCATCAGCTTCATCCCCCACAGGAAGAGTCCGAGTCCCCCGAGCAAACCCGAAATTAGCAGTATCATCCAGTTTTTGCTTCGGGCTTCAAAATGGAAAAGCAGTGTATCGTCCTGAATGTTGCCCTGGGTCCGGACCAGGACCTGGTATTCTCCGGGGAATGACCCAAGGGTGATCTCACAGGAAGCATAACCGGCAGTATCTGTAAAGGCGACTTCCGGTTGGCAGCTGAAGCCAGTGGCCTTACCTGGTTGGCCGGATGTACGGAAGAAAACGCTGCTGCAGGGGATCGGCTGTCCATTTCCGTCGGTTACCAGGACCCTGATTGGTTCAGGCAATGTGAAATCCACCATCTGTTGTTGGTTATTCCCTGAACTGACAGGAAACGACAGGTGAATGTCAGGGACTGGTATTACAACCATGTCCTGCTGGTAACTGGTACTGTCCTGTCCCATGACCCACAGGGATAGCATCAGCAGTAATCCACTATACAGGAGTCGTTGAAAAATTAAATAAATGTTCTTCACGGGAATTTCAACCTATGAAATAAAAGTATAAAAAAGCAAGCTTATTTCAATAATACAGGCAAGTGGACAGTAACATAATTAAAATATAAGGTCAGAAACTGGCCCGGAAGGTAAAAATGAAATTGCGGCCAGGGGCTCCGACTCCGGATGCAAAGACTTTGTAGTACTGGTCTAGGATATTCTGGACTGCCGCCTGTACTGTGAAGTGTTTGTTGATCCTGTACTGAGCCCGGAGATTGAGGGTAGACCATCCCGGAAAACCAAAACCTGCTATGGATTCATCTTCATTATCTTCTCCATATGGAGATAGCTCTGACCAGTATTTCCTTCCGCTGTATGCTATATATGCTTCGCTGTTTAGTTTCCGGTGGGCATAACCTGCAGAAACGCGACCATAGATCGGAGGAATATGAGCCAGGGGAACCTCGTTGGTGATATCCCGTCCCATCAGGTAATTAAAACTTCCCCTGAAGAAAAACCTGCCTGGCAGGTCAGAGTTCAGATTCAGGGAAATGCCCTGTATGGTAGCAAGGCTGGCATTGGCATTGGTGATGATCCCATAATAATTACCGTCATATAATAATGAATCTGAACCATTTAACGAGTGGCTGGTACGAACAATGGCATTATTCAGGTAGGTGAACCATATCGCACCGCTGATGGTGGCGATCCCAGGGAAGACTTTACTGACCCCGATCTCCAGGTTATAGGTGTATTCGGGTTCAAGCATATCGTTGGGAACCGTCACGAATTCACCTTTGGCCCTGACTTTCCCATAATCGTCAACATTCGGGTTACGGAACCCGGTGGCAAAGATAAATCTATACCTCCAGGTGTTCTGGGGCCTGAAAACGACGCTTGCGCTGCCCGTAAGAGCTCCATTATTGATTTTAATCTCAGTAAATGGCAGGTTACTGTTAGCAAAAGTCGAACGAAGCATACCGTATTGGTATCTTAGTCCCAGGTTAAATAACACCTTCGGATTAACAATCATTTTGTAGTTCCCGTATGCTGCGAAGGAATTGGTATGACTGCCTCCTCCCGGATAGCGGCTAATTGCCTGGGTGATGCTACCATCTATGATATTTTCATAACGGGCGGACGACCTCACATCATTATGATTTGCCTCCAGTCCATAAAAGAGTCCGTGTCCCTTTTTCATTGACCTGGTAAAATCAAATGTGGCACTGTACACAAATACATCCTCCTCCTGGAAAAGCTTATCCTCCACGCTGAACTTCCTTGTGATCCTGTCCTCATCAATCTTCTGAAAGGCCACTGTTGTAGTCATTTTGGTAAACAAAGGGTTGTCTTTCTTATAGACTGCTTGCAGAGAGGAAAGAAACCTGTTTTGGGGACCGTAATACCATTCTGCATATTTCATATCATCTCCGTCATAATCATTCAGCTGGTCAAAGCGGTCTATCCTGGATGAAGTAGATAATTGGAGATTCAGGGATAGATCCAGAAATGAAGATGGTGCATAACTGGTTTTGGATAACAGATCAAGCTGCCGGTACCCGGTATTTTTTTGTATGTGGGGATTGGGATTGGCTATGGTGGAATCATTATCACCTGTCCGGCTTGCATAATGATTCACCTGTCCCCAGTCTCCCCATTCCGTTTTCCGATTTTGACCACTGCGGATATCATCAAAATCACTAAAGGTCAGACTGGTAGTATTGGCAATCTTTTTCTTGCCGATGTTGAAATCGCCATGTATAATCTTTCCCAGGTTGGCAGTTGAGAATTGACCGTATGCTGAACCATGTGTGGCATTGTATTCCGGATCCCTGGTGTAATAATGTATGACTCCGCCCAGGGCATCGCTGCCGTAGATAATAGAGGATGGACCAAAAAGGATCTCAACACGGTCAAGGATGCTGTTGTCAATGGTAATGGAATTCTGGAGGTGGCCAGATCTGTAAATGGCATTGTTCATACGGACGCCGTCAACCACAAGCAGGATCTTATTGGCTTCAAATCCACGCAGAATCGGACTTCCACCACCTCCCTGACTTTTCTGAACCATTACGTTCCCTGATTCAAGGAGGATATCTGCACTTGTCTGGTAGGCAGTGGTCTGAAGCTGTTCGGATTCCAGTACATCAATCATATAAGGTGTTTCTTCCCTCTTTTCCTTTCCTTTTACTGCAGAAACAACAAATTCCTCCATCATGATATTCCTTCTTTTCAGGAGTACCCGCCCACTGCCAAATACTAGCTCGTGCCATGTATAGCCGTATGGTTCATAGGAAGAATGTTGTAAAAATATACTGTCATCTTGTGCAAAAGATCCGAGATCGGCTTTCCCGTAAGCATCTGATATGGCTGAAACCGATTTATCCTTATTGAATACTGCTACATTCTCTACAGGCTGTCCAGTGCCATGATCAACAACAGTAATCTGTTGACCAACAGATGTTTGATAGACTAGAAGAGAGAGAATCAGAATGCCTAGAATACTTCTTACCAGACCCATTTCAGTCAAAAAAGAGCAAACCTAGCTTACTGCAAAAATTATTCCAAAAGAAGAAATTGGCTAAAGATATAAACAGCAGCCTCTTGAAAACCTCAGGTGACAGATCTCCTGGGCAACGTATATTTTTTATATAATTGGGCAAGCTCAGGATATTCAAAAGCTTATGATCAGGAAAGTGACCATCGGCGTTGTAGCCGTTATTTTTATCGGGATCATTGTTTACGGCATCCTGGAATTGCGAAAGGGCAATATCCAGCAGGCAGACGTCATTCAGGCCGTACCCACTGATGCAGTATTGATTATCAATGCCAATGACCTCTCAGGCTTCATCAGGGATGAATTGTCCCGCAATAAGATCTGGCATGAACTCGGCATGGTGAATGGCATTGGGGCATTTCAACTAAGCCTTGGAAAAATTGATTCTTTGTTAAGGATGGATGAGGAGTTGGAGAAACTTTACAAGGGATCAGATATATCACTTTCGATTCATAAATCAGGAAAAAACCGTTTCGAATTCATTTTATATTATCCACTGGATAATGCCGGGACTGAAAAACAGATACTCAAATTTATCCAGGATAAGGTTCAGTCCATGGCAACCTTCACCCCTAGAAAATATGATGAGGTCAGGATCCATGATGTGAATTTTGCAGGGAATCGAAGGAAAGATGATTTCTCTTTTACATTTTCCAGGGGACTTCTCATCCTGAGTCCCTCTTCAATCCTGCTGGAAGCCTCGGTCAGGCAACTATCCCAATCCCAGTCTGTGGCTGATGAAGCGGGATTCATAGAAGTGGCAGAAACCGCCGGACGGAACGTGGAGGGGAATTTATACCTGGATTATAAGACCATCCCGGGATTTGTATCCCATTTATTCAATAACAGTTATACAGAAAAGGTTTCAGATTTTGTGCACTTTGCAGACTGGTCGGAAATGGATATGAATATCCGGCACGATGCTTTGCTTCTGAATGGTTTTACCTATGCCAGTCCCGTATCAGATGATTTCCTGAACATCATATTAAAACATCAACCACAACGGATTGATATTGAAACCATTATCCCGGAGAATATTTCAGCCTTCCTGGCTCTTGGACTTGATGATTTTCCCAAGTATAAAGAGGACTACATTGAACATCTGGAGATACATGGCCATGGGCGGGCATACCTGCGGGAACTCAGGTCATTGAACGAGAAATATAAGATAGACCTGGATAAACTTCTCCTGCCTGTATTTGACAGGCAGGTGGCCCTGGTGTTGACTGATATCCGGAATTTTGGCTGGGATGAGAATGCCTATGTAGTTTGCAATACAAAAAGCCAGAGCCTGGCTGTTGAAAAGCTGAAGGAATTACTAAGCAGTGTCTGTGAGAAAGATGGTATTTCTCTTTCTTCGCTGATAGTTCAACAGCAGGTGATGAGTGATGTCCGATTCACATTTTACCAATTGCCAGTGCCTTATCTCCCGGCGAAACTTTTTGGAAAAATGTTTGAGGGTATTAATAGTAAGTATTGTACGTTTTTCGATAATTACCTGATTTTTGGCAACTCCATTCAGTCCCTTTCCAAATACATCCATGCGAACCAGATCGGGAACAACCTTAGCAGTGACCTGGAGTATCACCAGTTTTCAGAATACCTGGCATCCCGTTCAAATTTTTACTTCTACCTTAATTTCCCCAGATCAACCAGGTTAATGGAAAGATACCTGCGTCCAGACCTGCTCAAAAAGATCCTGGTTGAAAAGGATCATATATTCAAGTTCCAGGCTTTTGCTTACCAAATAACATCTGAAGATGACCTGGCATATAACAATATCATCATTAAATATACTCCTGACATGAGGGATGAGGCCCATACGGTATGGGAAAGCAGGTTGGAATCCCAGGTTGTTACCAAACCTAAATTCGTCGTCAATCATTACACCGGGGAGAAGGAGATCTTCGTACAGGATGACAGGCATAATGTTTACCTGTTGAACAATTCTGGCAGGGTCCTGTGGAAACAAAAGATGGATGGACAGATCCTGAGCGATATTTTCCAGATAGATTTTTACAAGAATGGAAAGCTTCAGTTTCTATTTAATACGGCTGAGCAGATTCACTTGTTAGACCGTAACGGAAACTATGTAGAAAGGTATCCGGTGAAATTGCGCTCACCGGCAACTAATGGACTGGCCCTTTTTGATTATGAGAAAAGCAGGGATTACCGCATATTCCTGGCAGCCGAGGACAAAGGAGTCTACCTCTATGATAAGGAAGGCAGCATTGTTAAAGGGTGGAATTTCGGGAAGACAGAAGGAAAGGTGGAGGATCCCATCAGACATTTTCGGATAGGCAGTAAGGATTATCTTGTATTTGCGGATCATTATACCTGCTATCTACTGAATAGGAGGGGGGAAACCAGGGTCAGCGTAAAAAAACATTTTCCTGTATCCAAAAATGCCCGATTCATACTTGAAAGCAATACGACCGGTATTAAACCCCGGCTGGCTTTGACAGATTCTTCAGGGCGGGTACATTTTATATATTTTGACGGATCGGTGGAAACCATTGAAATTGACCAGTTTTCAGGAGATCATTTTTTTGAGTACAGTGACCTTGACGGTGATGGGCGGAAGGAATTTATTTTTGCAGATAAAGGAGAACTGAAGGTTTACAAACATGATGGCTCCAAAGGATTTAGCTATGATGTTCGTGCTGAAATTAACTATGCCCCAGTGGTTTACCAATTTGCCCATGGCAACAAGAAAATTGGTTTGGTATCATCTGATAACAACAAGCTTTACCTGCTTAATAATGACGGGTCCCTATACAATGGATTCCCATTGCCAGGATCAACCCCATTCAGTATCGGGGTGATCAGCAGGTCCGCTTCCAAGTTCAACCTGATCGTAGGCAGCGGAGATAACTTTTTGTACAACTACTCCGTACAATGAGGATATTGTAAACCTTGATTCATATGTCGTTAAAGAGATTCCTCCCGCATGCGGTCATTCTTTGCTTGCTGATTGTCTGCGTTTCCTGTATTAATGATGAATGGATGGCGGACAAATATGACCTTACAGTCAGGTGGGAACCTGGATTTGAAGGTCCCCTGGTCTATGGCAATCTCAGCATCGAAGACATGCTTACCAAATTTGACTCAAGTGGTTACCTGACTAAAGACAGTAGCAACTTCCTGTATTTCATCTTCGATACATCAGAGACAGTTTACGCTGATGATTACATTGACATCCCGGACCAGGATTTTCTGCGGGTTTTCTTTCAGTCCCCTGTGGATTTGCCTGCAGGTTCCCTGGGGAACATAGGAGATACCATCAGCCGCACAAAAGAAGATAGTTTTGAATGGGAAAGAACCGGAGATGAAAGGCTTGACAGCGTTCATATGAAGGGGGGTGAAATCCTGATCCTTGTCAGCTCAAGCATAAGGCACCCGGGAACCCTTACTATATCTTCAGATCAGATTAGATTGAACGGTAGCAGGTATGAACAGACGATTGAGATCAGTGATGCATCCGGCAATTTCAGTACTACGGTGAGAGTGCCCCTGCAAGGAGCTTCCCTGCACCTGGATAATTCAGATCCAGATACCAGCTTCCTCGGAATGGTATTTGATCTAAAACTGATCCACTCCGGGGCAGACATCCTGGCCAGCGAAAGTGTCGATGTAACCCAGTTGTTCCAGGATCTTGATTTTCAGGCAGTATATGGTTATGTAGGCGTTTATGACAGCCTGATCATTGATAAGGAGTTGATTGAGTTCAGCTCAATGCCTGAAGATTTCAGGGGAAGGATACAATTGGCCGATCCACAGATACACCTGAAGGTGGGTAATTCGTTCGGCGTCCCTTTCGGTATTGAATTGCTGGACCTGGAAGCCCGGTTCAAAGATGCAACCATGACCCCGATCAACCTAGATCCTGATGTCAACCCTATTATCATAGATGCCCCGACCATTGACCAGGTTGGCCAGTCCATACTTTCCTATACAGCTATTGACAGTAATAACAGTAATATCAATGAAATCGCCAGTACGGATCTCACGGGACTTCAATTCTCGATAAATGCACTCGGGAATCCTATGGGTTTTATGAACAATTTCGTCCTGGATACAAGCCACCTGGATGTTAATGTTGAAGTAGTAATACCTATGCATTTGAGGGCAGAGGGACTCGAAATGGGTGAAACTTTTGATTTCGAAATGGGTGGTGATGAGGGTTTCAGCCGGGAAAATATCAAATCATTCATGTTCCAGCTGGAAACTGAAAATGGATTACCTCTGGAAGTAAGCACCCAGGTTTATTTTATGGATAGTGATGAAAATTATCTTGATTCACTGTTCAATGAACAGAATTGGAACATACTACCTTCTGGGGTTATTGATGATGACGGAAAGGTGATCATGACCACCTACAATAAGGTGGAAGTCCCTCTTACGGAAACCCAGATTGACAACGTTTTTATTTCCGAAAAGATAATGATTACGATACTCGTGGAAACCTCTGAACAGGGTACGCGGGATATAAAATTCTATTCAACCAACTCGCTTGGCTTTAAGCTTGGAGCAAGGGCCGAGGTAAGCGTTACTTCGGATGAGAACAATTAAGCTAAAACAAATCAGCATGCCTGAAAGAATCCGCTTTATAACTGCATTGTGTTGCATGGCTGTCTTGGCCTGGACGGGGACGGGTGTATCTGCTCAATATAGCAATACCTATTATTACATGCACATGATTCCCCAGGCCAACCAGCTGAATCCCGCATTCCAGCCAAAGTGCCAGTCTTACTTCGGTTTTCCGGTGCTGTCCCCTATACGTTTTGAGGTTGAGTCAAATTCATTGAAGTACAGTGATATATTTACCTGGAACAGTACGACTGGCAAATTTATGACCTTTATGCATCCGGAAGGGGACAAACAAAAATTTCTGAATGCCCTGGAACCAGTGAATGTTGTCAGGGCAGGGCTCGCTACCACCATCCTCTCTGTGGGGTGGAGGAATGAATTATTCTTTTTCACGGTTGATTTCGGCCAGCGAGTTGATCAGGATTTATCATTTTCCCAGGACCTTGCTGAATTCATGATCAATGGGAACCTGAATCAGTCCCGGTTTAATTTCAGTGACCTGGCAAACAATATTAATTTTTACCATGAGCTAGCCATAGGTGTATCTTATAATTTTGACGATGAATTCCAGTTAGGGGCCAGGGCAAAGTTATTGCTTGGAATGGGCAATGTGACTGTCCGTCAGAGTGATATCAACATGAAGACCTCCATAGACGAATGGAATGTCAAATCAGCCATCATGGCAGACGCCTCACTTCCCTACGTAGACCTGCCCATCGACCAGGATGGATACCTTGATATTGACAGCCTGCAAAGCCTGGGAGAGCTTGATCAGATGGACCTGATATTCGGGATTCCAACCGGACTACCGGATCTGATCTCTCCAAGCAACCTGGGCACTGTTTTCGGGGTTAAAAATCCGGGTTTTGCCCTGGATTTCGGGTTTAATTACAGGCCTGTTGAAAGGGTCATCGTATCTGCCTCGGTGTTAGACCTGGGTTTTATCCGCTGGCGAAACTCGACCTATAATTTTAAGCAGGAAATGGATTATTCTTTTGAAGGGATCGAATTTAC
>RCNF010000829.1_pt1 | contig 16175 bp, 9 predicted proteins | sample 2041311 | NCBI WGS metagenome assembly RCNF01 (sample SAMN09708228, study PRJNA481090) | Marine sediment metagenome, whole genome shotgun sequencing project. | biome: marine sediment; feature: ocean; material: sediment; isolation source: Sewage treatment plant 2 marine sediment (STP2) ... | reverse complement strand
GAGTATTATTAACTCGCTCAGCCCTGAGGAACAGATGAGGCAGGCAATCACCATCCTGTTGTTTGAAAGGGTTGATCTTCCCGGAATATCAACATCCACCGATTATGTAACTGAGCAGGTAAACCAGATTCTGGCTTCCCAGTTAAATCAACTTACCAAAACAAACATCAAAGGTGTAGACTTCTCTTTTGGAATTGATTCATACAAATCTGCTACTGCGACAGGTGGTGAGCAGACAAATACAAGTCTTTCCTATGATATAGAAAAAGCCCTACTCAATGACAGGGGGAAGATCCAAATCTCAGGACGGGTAAACGATTATTCAAATCAACAAAGAAATTCAAACTTATCACTGAACAATTTTTCATTTGAATACCAGCTTGATTCTTCAGCCACCAAATTTGTGAAGGTTTACAATGAACATTCTTACGAAGATGTGTTTGAGGGAGAGGTTATCAAGACCGGCATGGGGTTTTTATACAGGAAAAGTTATCCCTTTCTCGGAGATCTATGGAGGAGGAACGGCAAGAAGAAAAAATCCAAAGAAACGGGGAAATGAAGATCTGGTCAACCATATCTGTCATTTGTTTGTTCGGCCTTTTATCAGGCTGTTCCAACACCCGTTTTCTGACAGATGACCAGGTGCTTTATACCGGCCGGAAAAAAATTGAAATAATACAATCACAAACGGGCAATAAAAATTTACCCGTGAATAATTACGTTAAATCAATTACCAACCATAAGGTTAACAATGCACTTTTTAATCATCGTATTCTCCCTCCTGTAGGATTGTGGGTGCACAATTATATGAAGACTGATAAGGAGAAAAAAATTAAGACCTGGCTATATAAAACGCTGTCATCTGAACCCATACTGCTGTCAGATGTGAATCCACAGTTAAGGGCAGCAAAGGTCGAAAATGATCTTTTTGACAAAGGGTATTTTCATTCTGATGCATGGGCTGAGATTGATACCAGCTCCAGGAACCAGCATAAAGCCAAAGTATCATATTTTGTAGAACTGTCTCCTCCGGTTTATTATAATAAGATAGTAACTGATACGCTGACAGATCATGTCGATACGCTTATAAGTCAGGATAAATTCATGTCTGAGATCAGGCCCGGCGACCAGTTTAACCTGGATAAGATCAAGGACTTGCGCAGGGGTCTTTCACGAAGAATCCAGGACAGCGGTTATTTTTATTTTAGTCCCGAATTCATTGATTTGAAGGCTGATACAACAGCGGAAACAAACAGTGTGAACCTGACCATCGGCAAGGCAAAGAATCTGCCAGATAGGGTTACTTCCATATATAAAATAAATAGTATAAGTATTAAAATTCTTATAATGAGTGATTCTTCTGTTTCTAAAGCCGATACAACATATTATGAGCAGATTGAAATAATTTCTTCCGGGGAAAGAATAAAGGATGAAGTACTGGTCAACGCAATAAAGTTCAGGGAAGGAGATACTTATTCCTATAGTGCCTATCAGCGTACATTAACCCGTTTAAATAATCTGGGCGTCTTTAAATATAGCAATGTATCATATCAGCAAAATTTAACAGATAGTCTTTCGAACTTGCTGGATGTAACTATTGACCTGATAAAAGCCGACAATATTATGGCGGATTTTGAGGCCAATGTTGTCTCAAAATCATCCGGATATTTAGGACCACAATTCGAGGTCGGTATTTCCCACCTGAATACATTTCATGGAGCTGAGCGGCTGAGGGTGGGACTAACGGGTGGGTTTGAATGGCAGTGGGGAACAAAATCCGAATCCCAGTTAGGAACATATTCATATCAATTTGGTATTAATTCCGGTTTGACCTTCCCGAGGATCTCCATACCCTTTGTTCCTCCGGAGAAGAACCAATTACTCTTGCAGACTACATCGGTAAATCTGGACCTGAGCCTACTTAACCGTATAGCATATTATAAAATGCTATCGATAAAAACGAATCTGCAATATCAATGGAGTAAAACCAGCAATATTCAGCATTCCTTCTACCCGGTCTATGTGAACTCAGTAAATCTGCTGGCAACGACACCTGAATTTGATTCAGTAGTAAACGGAAATATTTATATCCGTAAGGGTTTTGAAGAACAGTTCATAATCGGCCCGAGGTATGAGTTCACTTTTAACAACACATTGACAACCAGACCAAATAACTTCCTTTTTAACGCAGGAATTTTTACCGCGGGTACTTTTCTTGATCTTATTGCCGGAGCAGGGAAAGATGATTCTGAAAGACCATATTCTTTTCTGAATAATATCTATTCCCAGTTTATAAAATTAACCTCTGATCTCAGATATTACAGGAACGGGTACAATAAATCATTGGTCATCAGGCTTTATGCCGGAATAGGGATGCCTTACGGGAATTCCATTGCGCTGCCATATATTGAACAGTTTTTCAGCGGGGGCGCATACAGTGTAAGAGGTTTCACTGCCCGCTATCTTGGCCCGGGGTCGTATCATGAAGAGGAGAGTGGGTACATTGACCAGTCGGGCGATCTTAAACTGGAAAGCAACATTGAATTCAGGTTTGATATGTCAAAGATCCTAAAAGGCGCACTTTTCGTTGATGTCGGGAACATATGGCTTGTTAATGAGGATCCTAACAGACCCGGCGCAAACTTTAATATCAACACATTTTATAACCAGCTTGCTGTCAGTACAGGTTTTGGCTTCAGGTTTGATTTTAATTTCTTTGTCCTTCGCACCGATTTCGGCGTCCCTCTGCGAAATCCCTATCCTGTTGATAACGAATATTGGCTATTGGGAACCGGCAATAGATATGCCGGCACACTTTTTCATCTGGCCATCGGGTATCCATTTTAATTTCCAGGTATGCCAGTCAAAGTGTGCCATGTGTTTTCTGGATATCCAGCAAAACGGTTTCATCCAGGCTTCCTGTTGCTTCTTTCCATCTGTAGAAATTAGATGGCAAAGGGAGTAAAATATGATCTAGAACCCGGCTGCTACACCAACACTGAAGACGGGGTCCCATCTGTTGTAAGGAGATCGTTCATCTTGAAGGACATCAAATAGAACCTGGGCGGTCAACCATACATTCTTGCCAATGGGTTGGCTGTAACCCCCGCCAATATATAGAAAGGGGACCCATTCACGGTTTGAAGTCCCATCAAAATTGTACAACTCATAATTGATCATTTCATACTCCACATGAGCATAGAGCCTTGGTATGACCCTGTATCGGGCGAATATGCTACCCCCGTAATTATTTGTTGTGTAATGTGACGCATACCTGTTGTCACTGACATACTCGTATCCGATCTTCAATCCTCCAGATAGTTTTGGAGTGAATTTATATCCTATAAGCGGGTAGACACCTATCCTGGTATAAGAACCGACTGTCAAGGACGCATAACCACCAAAGTATACCCTTTTATAAATAGGTGGTTGCTGTGTTTCTTCCTGTTGTTGTGGTTGTTCCTGTGGTGTACTGATCTGGCTTGTATCTGTTTCCTGTCCAAATGAAGCTCCGGCCACGAGCAGGGTGATCATTAATAAACTGAGTATTGATTTCATTTAATTCTTATTAAAGTGGTTCTTGAATAACAATATCTAAATATATGATTATATCCGGATTCAGTTATTATCAAGTTGCAGAATAATAACTAATTTAGGGAAAAATCAAACCACTACAATAATGTCTGATGAAAAACCCCCGGAAAGACAGCCACAAGAACCCATATTGAAAACAGCTGTAGACCTGACATTAAAGATCGGGTTACTCCTATTGGTAATATTCTTTTGTTTCAAAATACTGCTGCCCTTTGTGAACATTCTACTCTGGGCCATGATCATCGCCATCATTATTTTTCCTATGTATGAGAAACTTGGAAGATACTTTGGAAGGCGGAAAAAAATGGCATCAATCATTATTACTGTTGTGATATTGGCCATCCTGCTAATTCCTTCTTACTGGCTTGTCAGTTCACTGGTTATCGGTATTAGGGAACTGGGAGAGAGCCTGGGTGAAGGGAGTTTTCAGATTCCCCCACCCACTCAAGAGGTCGCTGAATGGCCCCTTATTGGCAACTGGCTCTATACGAACTGGCTTGCAGCCTCAGAAAGCCTGAGTCAGACAGTCACGGAATATTTGCCAGAGATAGGGGCCATTGGTGAAAAGCTATTGGGGGCCTTTGCAGGGACCGGGCTCGGCATCTTACAATTTGCCTTATCTACCATTATTGCCGGCGTTTTTCTGACATATTCTGAAGATGCCTCCAGGTCGGGGAAAAGTTTATTTACCAAACTTATGGGTGAGCGGGGAGAAAGTTTTACCAGGATATCAGAACAAACCATCCGGAATGTAGCTACTGGTGTTATTGGCGTCGCACTCATTCAGGCCACTTTGATAGGCTTATGCCTTTTCATTATTGATATTCCATTGGCCGGTGTCTGGATCATATTGATCCTGATATTCGCCATTGCCCAATTGCCGGTTTTACTTATTATCATCCCGATAATCATTTGGTTATTCGCCTTCAAGGAACCATTGCCTGCTGTATTGTGGACCATTTACCTGCTGGCAGCCGGTCTTCTGGACAATGTTTTAAAACCAATCCTGATGGGGAAGGGGGCTGCTGTTCCCATGCTGGTGATATTCCTGGGTGCCATCGGTGGATTTATTGCCTTTGGTTTCCTGGGACTTTTCCTGGGTGCCATTGGCCTCTCTCTTGGATACAAGCTTTACCAGACCTGGCTTATCGAATAGGTTCTTGTCCGGCTCGTTTCATATTTATCATTATATTTGACGCCACTGTTTATACACTGAAAAAAACGGATAGTTATGTCTAGAAACCATTACCTGCCATTGGCAAAACTTTTGCTGGTTTTGCCTTTCTTTTTCTTTTCCTCCTGTAAGGAAAAAGTCCAACAGGCTCCGCCACCACCTGAGATCCAGGTACATGAGGTCAATGCCTATGATATTCCCTTTGTAATGGAATTTGTGGGACAGACCTACGGCCTTTATGATATTGCCATCCGGGCCAGGGTGGAAGGATTCCTGGAGGGGATCCATTTTGAGGAGGGCTCTACTGTCTCAAAAGGGCAATTATTGTACTCCATTGATCCTTTGCCCTTTGAGGCAAAAGTAGCCGAGCAGCAAAGCCGGCTGGCCCAGGCAGAAACTGCCAAGGTAAAGATGAAGAGTGACCTGGACAGGATCAGGCCCCTGGCAGAGATGAATGCTGTCAGCCAGCGGGACCTTGATGCGGCAGTGGCCAACCATGATGCTTCCATTTCAGAGGTAGAAGCCGCTGAAGCCTCCCTCCGGGCCACGAAGATAGAGCTGGGTTATACCAGGATCTATTCACCCATCGAGGGCATCATCGGGATCACCCAGGCCAAACCGGGTGATTTTGTTGGAAGGGAACCCAATCCCGTGGTTTTAAACGGGGTTTCAACGACTGATATAATCCTGGTAAGGTTTTCATTGACGGAAGCACAGTACCTGAATATTACGAAGCGAGATATAGAGCTCAGGGCAGAGGATAATGCATCGCCTGAGAAACTGACCCTCAAACTGCTCATGGCAGGAGGTTATGAACATGAACAGACAGGCAAGGTTGATTTTGCAGACCGCAGTGTAAATGCCTCAACAGGCACTTTATTGCTGCAGGCATCCTTCGATAATCCGAAGCAGATTGTACGGCCGGGCCAGTTTGCCAGGGTCAGGGCCATTTTTGATATTGAAGATGATGTGGTTATGGTCCCCCAGCGCTGCGTAACAGAGCTGCAGGGCCGGTTCCTGGTGAACCTGGTCGGGGAAGGCAATGTTATAGAATCCCGCGAAGTACAGCTTGCCTTTAAGAATGGAAATATGTGGACCGTGGAATCCGGACTGAAGAAAGGCGATAAAGTCGTTTTCGAGGGACTCCAAATAGCCAGGGAAGGGGTGACTATCTCACCGGTACCTGCTGAGTTCGAGATCATCCAGGAGAAAATCTAGACCATGGAAGGAGGTAACTTTTTTGTAAGAAGGCCTATCGTGGCCATGGTCATTGCCATCGTGATCGTTATTGTGGGGATCGTTTCCCTGCTTGGATTGCCGATGGAGCAGTACCCCAATATCACCCCGCCCGTAGTTGAGGTGCGGGGAACCTATACAGGAGCCAATGCGGTGAATGTGGAGCAATCTGTAGCCACCCCCATTGAGCAGGAGATGAACGGTGTGGAGAACATGATCTACATGAAGTCCATCAATTCCAATGATGGGATCATGAACCTCCAGATATCCTTTGAAGTGGGAGCCGATCCGGATATGAGTACCGTATTTGCCCAGAACAGGGTGTCGGCAGCAACGGCCAAACTCCCGGAGGATGTGAAAAAATTCGGAGTCTCCACCAAAAAAACACTCCCCAACATCATGCTCATTGTGACCCTCACCTCGGATGGCCGCTATGACCAGAATTTCCTGGGCAACTATGCCCTGATCAACATCAAAGATGTGGTGTCCAGGATCAAGGGGATTGGAAATGTGAACGTACTGGGCGCCAGTGACTATTCCATGCGGATATGGGTAAAACCCGACCGGCTGGCCCACCTGGGGATCACCATCCCTGAGATCAGGAAGGCCATCAGTGAACAGAATATCATTGTCCCCGGTGGTAAATTCGGTGCCGAACCGGCCCCGGAGGGCACTGAATTCACCTATACTGTCAGGATGCCTGACCGCCTTCAGACAGCCGAGGAGTTCGGAAACATCATTGTACGTACGAATACTGACGGATCGCAGGTACACATCTCTGACATTGCCAATGTAGAGCTTGGAGTGGAAACTTACCTGGCCTATACCCGCCTCGACAAGGAGGATTGTGCCATCATCGCCATCTACCAGATGCCGGGGTCCAATGCTGTGGAGCTACAGGAGCAGGTACTGGCCACCATGGAGCAGCTTAAGGCCAGCTTCCCTGAAGGGATAGATTATACGGTTTCCCTGGATACCACCAAACCCATTACTGCCGGTATCAAAGAGATCGTAATCACGCTCCTGATCGCCATCTTCCTGGTGGTCCTCGTGGTATATATCTTTATACAGGATTTCCGGGCCACCCTGATCCCGACAATAGCCATCCCGGTTTCACTCATAGGCGCTTTTATGCTTTTCCCCATGCTGGGATTTACCGTAAATACGTTATCCCTCTTGGGACTGGTCCTGGCCATAGGGATAGTGGTGGATGATGCCATCGTGGTGGTGGAAGCGGTGCAGGTCAAGATTGAGGAAGGCCTGACACCGAAAGAGGCCACCATAGCGGCCATGAAAGAGGTGACTGCCCCTGTTATCGCCACTACACTTGTTCTGGTGGCTGTGTTTGTGCCTGTGGCAAGCATGGGAGGGATCACCGGGAGGCTGTACCAGCAATTCGCCATCACCATCGCGGTATCAGTACTCTTTTCCTCCCTGAACGCCCTGACTTTGAGTCCCGCATTATGTTCCCTGATCCTTCGGAAACAAAAACCCTCCAGGGGACTCCTGGGAAAGTTCTTTAACGGGTTCAACAAAACCTTTGACCGTACCTCGGTGGGTTATATGAAATTTACAGCTGTAGTGGCCCGGAAGATACAGCGCAGCATTATATTCATCCTGATCATCAGCGGGAGTATACTGCTCATTGGCAAGTTCATCCCCGGAGGTTTCATCCCGGAAGAGGACATGGGGTATTTCATGGTGAACATCCAGTTGCCTGATGCTGCCTCCCTGCAGCGTAGTGATGTCATAGCCCGGCAGGTTGAAGATATACTGATTGCCCATGAAGAGGAGATTAAATATGTGACCACTGCCACAGGCTTCAGCCTGCTTTCGAATTCCATGGCCCCCAACGGAGGATTCCTTTTTGTAACCACCACTGAATGGGATGAAAGGGACAAAACCGTCACTGAGATCGTCCAGGAACTGAATATGGAATTCCGGCAAAAGATCAAGGGTGCTGCGGTATTTGCTTTTGGTCCCCCGGCCATACCCGGACTGGGGAACGGTTCCGGGTTCACTATGATGCTGCAGGACAGGCTCGGGAACTCCCCGGCCTATCTTTCTGCGGAAGCCGGAAAATTCATTGCTGCAGCCCAGCAGAGGCCGGAAATTGGTTCCATCTTTACCACCTACCGGTCTAACGTGCCCCAGCGCTACCTGGATATCGATATCGACAAGGCCCTGAAGATGGGCGTGCCCCTGGGTGACCTCTATACGACAGTTGGTGCCTTTCTGGGAGGAGCCTATGTAAGCGATTTCAACCGCTTTGGAAGGTTGTACAAAGCATTCATACAGGCCGAACCGGAATACCGCCTGAATGCCGATAAGCTAAACCTGTTCTTTATCCCGAATAACAAGGGCGAGAATGTGCCCCTCGCCACCCTGATCACGGTCAGGGAAGCAAGCGGACCGGATTACACCGTCCGGTTTAACCTGCTCCGCTCGGTGGAACTGACCGGCCAACCCGCCCCCGGTTATTCCTCTGCGGATGCATTGGAGGCCCTGGAAGAGGTTGCCGACGAAGTATTGCCGCAGGGGGTTGGATATACCTGGGCCAATATGTCATACCAGGAAAAGATGGCAGGTGGGGCAGGCAGCATTGTCTTCGTGTTTGCCCTTGTTTTTGTGTTCCTGATCCTGGCTGCCCAGTATGAGAGCTGGTCACTTCCTTTCAGCATCCTACTGGGTACACCATTTGCCATATTCGGGGCCCTGCTGTTTGTAGCCATTTTCAGGATGTTCAGCACCAGCTTTGAGAACAATGTGTTCATGCAGATCTCGCTGGTCATGCTCATTGCCATGGCTGCCAAGAATGCCATCCTCATCGTTGAGTTCGCAAATCTTGAATTTGAAAAGGGGTTGAAATTGTATGATGCAGCCATGAAGGCTGCCAAGATGCGATTCAGACCTATCCTGATGACTGCCTTTTCTTTCATCCTGGGGATCTTTCCCTTGATTCTGGCCTCTGGTGCCGGTGCAGAAGCCCGGAAAGTGATGGGAGTTGCCCTGCTGGGTGGTATGCTGATCGCTACCATTTTGGGGGTATTTTTCTATCCTATGCTTTTTGTCTTTATCGGGAAGATTGCCAAATATGAGCAAAAACGGGATAAACGGCTTGCCCAGGAACAAACATCTAAAAACCTGGAATCATGATAAGATATACAGCCATTATATTTATCCTGGCCATCCTGGTGGTTGGCGGATGTAAAGTAGGGCCGAACTATGAAGCCCCGGTCGTCGAAACATCGGCAAGTTTTATGTATGACAGCCTGATGGGGGACAGTACCCTCAATATTGCCTGGTGGGAATTGTTTGATGATGAACAACTCGATACCCTGATCAAGACTGCCCTGGCGAACAACCTGAGCGTGCTCCAGGCAGCATCCCGGGTGAATGAAGCCATGGCCTACCTGGGTTTTAATCAGTCAAATCTCTGGCCTTCATTGGGTTATAATGGTAATGTGCTGGTTCCGGACAATTCAAGGGTATCTCCAGGAGGGTCTTTCCTGACAGCCGGTATCGTTTGGGAACTGGATTTCTGGGGAAAGTTCCGCAGGGCCAATGAAGCAGCCAGGGCGGAATTACTGGCATCACAATATGCCCAACGGTGGATATATGTCAACCTGATCACAGAAGTAGCAAGTACATATTTTGCTTACCTGGACTTCAAACAGCGGCATGATATTTCAGTAAGGACCCTGGCATCCAGGCAGGAATCCCTGAGGATCATTGGCGCCCGGTTTGAAAAAGGGATTGCCCCGGAGCTTGATCTGAACCAGGCACAGATCCAGGAAGCTATCGCAGCTACGGCCATACCTCAGAACCGGAGGTTGATGGCCATTACTGAGAATACACTTTCGCTTTTGCTTGGCCAGCATCCCAGATCCCTTTTGATAGACACAAAACTGGGAGAGATTGAACCACCTGCCGAAATACCGGTGGGCATTCCATCTGAGATCCTTGCCCGCCGGCCGGATGTGATGCAGGCGGAACAGATGTTGATTGCACAGAATGCCAGGATTGGTGTGGCCCAGGCCATGCGTTTCCCATCCATCAGTTTAACCGGAATTTTCGGTGCAGCAAGCCCTGAACTGGGGTCTCTGCTGTCATCCAACTCCCTGGGCTGGTCAGCAGCAGCAGGTCTTGTGGGTCCCGTATTTGAATTCGGTAAGAACAAAAGAAGGGTCGAGATTGAAAGGTTCCGTACTGAGCAGGCCATGTATGGATATGAACAGAGTATCCTGCTGGCCCTGGCAGATGTGGATGATGCCCTGGTCAGCTTGCAAACAAATGAACAGGCCCTGGTAGCGGTTACCAGGCAGATGAAGGCTGCGATGAATGCCAACCTCCTTTCCAGGGAACGCTATAATGGCGGAGTAACCAGCTACCTGGAGGTACTCGATTCCGAGCGGACCCTGTTCAATGCGGAATTGTTGGCTTCCAGTACCTACAGGCTCCAATTGATTAATTTTGTCGAGCTTTACAAATCCCTGGGAGGCGGCTGGGTCACTGAGGAGGAGAGGCAGGCAGAGGAAGAAGCCGCTGCCGAGTAAATACACTGCCCTCAGAGTTATCAGCTATCTGATTTTATAAGGGATTAATCCGAATAAAATCTTATTCCTTAGCCTTATTAACATATGGGAAATCGGTAGCATAAAACCTGGTGTTTTTGTTCCCATAATAACTAAACCGGCCTTTCCCGCATTAAATATGGAATTTGCTATATTTGATTTTTTTTAAATGAAATGAACCACTGGCTGGTAAAATATCGCCTGGGAATATTGATCCTGTTTATAGGGATTACATTGATTTCATTGTTATTTATCTCCCGCCTGGAGGTTAATCCAAACCTGGACAGTTACGTTCCTGATAATCTTGAGAATGAGATTTATATAAGGCAGCTTGACAGTATTTTTGGAGGCAGTGAGGTACTCCTTTTAATGTTGGAGGCCGATGATGTAGTGAACCCCTCTACTCTTGAAAGGCTAAAGCTTCTAGCGGATGCATTAGGGGAACTTGAAGGTGTTGATCGTTGTATTTCTCCTTTTGATGCACAGGATATTTCCATTGATGATGGTTTTATTCAAATGGAATCCTTTCTGGATGTTATTCCTGACAGTCCTGAATCCTGTGAGCTTTTAAAATCAAAGATCATTGCCAATGGCATGGCTTCACGATTTTTCTATGTAGATGATTTTTCCCTGGTATCACTGATACTGATCAAGGATTCTCAATGGCAGGATAAATTGCTAATTGATGAAATCGAAACTGTAATAGGGAATAATCCGGGACCGGAAACGGTGATGATGGGAGGATTGCCCTATATCCGGTATGCCATATTGAAGAATATCAAGAAAGATATGCTTGTGCTTCTTCCGGTCGCACTTCTGCTCATGGTGATTATGCTATATGCCTCTTTCAGGGAATGGAAAGGTGTCTTAATGCCATTTATTGTCGTTGTCATGAGTATGATCCTGTCGTTTGGAGTGATGGCCCTGCTGGGGTGGCAAATATCTCTCATAACCATATTGTTGCCAATCATGCTAATTGCCATTGCGAATGATTATGGAATCCATATGATTGCCCTTTACCAGGAACTGGCTCAAAGCGGGGCATCACTTTCCATGATGCAGATTTGCAAACAGATTTACAGAGATTTGAAACGGCCCATTGTGATAACCGGACTGACGACCATTGCTGGTATACTTGGTTTGCTAACCCATACCATGATACCGGCAGCCCAACTGGGTGTATTGGCAGCTATTGGCATAGGATTTGCGCTCATGCTGAGTATATGGTTTTTACCCGCTTTGTTAAGCTATTTTAAACCGGTGCCAGTATCTAAGAAAACCAGGAAACGAAAACTTTTTTCGGCCGATCACTGGTTGAAAAATTTCAGCAAATTGGTAACCAGACATCCCAGGCAGGTTATTCTGGTATCAATCCTGGTAGGGATTTTGGGGATGGCAGGGATATTTTTTGTCAGGGTGGATACCAATCTGGAAGGTTATTTTTTAGGAAAGTCAGAAGTCAGCCGGGCCATTGAACTGATTAATGATAAGCTGGGTGGATCACAATATATTTCCATACTATTCACAGGTGATGTTTTATCACCGGAAGTTTTGAACCGGATGGATGCGTATGAAAAAGCCCTGTCAGAGGATCCTGCTGTCGGTTCGGTGAGTTCTCCCGTTACCTTAATTAAAGAAATGAGTAAAGGTTTTTATTATCCTCATGAAGCCGGGTATGAGCAAATACCATCCACTACTAATGAGGCTTACCAGTTTATCGAGGTATTCAGCATGGGAGGGAACGAAGAAGCGATTGAACAATTTGTAGATTATAATTATGAAAATTCCCGGCTGTTGGTTACCCTCAATGATGGAAGTAACAGGGAGGGTAAACGCCTATTGAAAAAAATAAAGGAACTGACCAAAGATGATCCTGATGTGCAGTTTATTGCCGGATCCTGCCTGACCAAGATGGCCCTTGCAGATATGGTAGTCAGAGGGCAGGTAAAATCACTGATCCTTGCGATGGTGTTGATTTTCGTTCTATTAAGTCTCATCTTCAGGTCAGGGAAAGCCGGCATACTGTCAGCTTTGCCTCTGTCTGTTGCTATTCTGGTGCTATTTGGATTGATGGGGTTTTTCGGGATCGCCCTGGATATTGCTACGGCCCTGCTTTCATCCATTATGATAGGGGTAGGGATTGATTATACCATCCACTTTCTTTGGCGTTTTAGAGAAGAACGGGCCAGGGGGATAGACCATGAGGAGGCAGCTTACATTACCCTAACTACAACTGGACGAGGTATTGTTTTCAATGCTATTTCAGTGATCATTGGTTTCCTTGCGCTCACCCTTTCCAATTTTGCACCGCTGCGTTATTTTGGTGCACTTGTTGTAATTTCTATTAGCGCATGCCTGATAAGTGCAATTATTCTTATCCCTTCCATTGTCATATTAACAAAACCAAAATTTCTTGAGAAGAAGAATCAGCCATGATATATCCAGCCAGATTTTACACATTGACAGCCTTATGCTTGATGCTCTCCCTAGCTTTATCGGGGCAGGATGAAAATGCAAGGGATATTTATACTAGGGCTACCGATCAGCTCCTGACCCAGAATATGGAGATGGTAATGGAGCTGGATATTACTGATAAAAAAGGTAGGGTAAAGGAAAAGGGCTTCGAGGTATTGGTAGCAAAGTTTGGTGAGACAGTGAAAACAAAGATGAGCTGGCAAAAACCAGAAGCTGCCAGGGGAACCACCGTTATTTTTACTGAACTTCCCGGTGAGACAGGTCTAATTGAAGTTTACACTCCTTCCAACGGGAAGATTCGCAAATTGAAAGCAAGCCCTGAAAATATGAAGATGGTAGGTTCTGATATGCAAATGACCAATATCACCTCGAGGGATACCTCCGAACTTATTTTCAGCCTGTTGGGGATGCAGGACTTCGAAGAGAAATCATGTTATCAGATTGAAGTGAAGGCTGAGGATGCCGGGGACGATGCCAGGGGTGAAATATTGGTTGAAGAGGATACTTACCGCATCGTATACATTAATATCTTTGATAAGAACGGAAAAAAGATCACTTCCGTTAAGCTTTCAGCGTTTCAGTCTGTAAATGGGATCTCACAGAAGATCCAGCCCATGCTTATTGTTACGGAGGATATTCAAAACAAGAAGCTGACAGAAATGCGTGTTTTGAAGATCGCTTCCAGGACAGATTTGAAGGAAGAGGATTTTTTGCTTCCGGAAGAGAAGGACCTCTAGATTTTTGACGAAGTTTGTTGTAAATCTCCCACCCTGTCGTAAATTTGAGTAGCTCAACCTTATCCCCTTATTATGAAGATAAAACAGCTCCTTTATTGCCTGTTGGCTTTGATACTTTTCGTATCTCTAATTGATTGCAGTTCCTCCCTGAATGATTCCGACAAACTCCCCAATATTATCCTCTGCATGGCAGATGACCAAGGCTGGGGAGACATGGGCTACAATGGCCACCCGGTCATACAAACCCCCAACTTCGATGCGATGGCTGCTGAGGCCCTGCGCTTTGACAGATTTTATGCTGCTGCGCCTGTTTGCTCACCAACGCGTGGCAGTGTCATGACCGGACGTCACCCCAACCGCTTTGGCTGCTTCTCATGGGGGCGTACCCTCCGGCCTCAGGAGGTAACCATTGGGGAAGCTTTGAAAGAGGCTGGATATGTTACGGGACATTTTGGGAAATGGCACCTGGGGTCCGTCCGCATGGGCAGTCCCGTAAATCCCGGTTCAAGCGGTTTCGACGAATGGTTCTCTGCGCCTAATTTTTTTGATAATGATCCCATTCTTAGCAGGGAAGGGATTGCCGTGCAAACCCAGGGGGAAAGCTCTATGGTTACAGTCGATGCTGCTTTGGAATTCATTCGTAAACATGAAAATTCTGGTAAACCGGTCTTTGCGGTTGTCTGGTTTGGTTCTCCCCATGGTCCACATCTGGCCATCGAAGAGGACAGGGTCTTATATGAAGATCAGCCTGAGAAGCTGCAACATTTCTATGGTGAGATCACAGGAATGGACAGGGCATTCGGCAAACTTCGGTCAGCACTCAGGACCCTCGACGATTATGAAAACACCATCCTGTGGTATTGCAGTGATAATGGCGGACTACCGGCTGTGGGATCTACCGGTGGCCGGGGGAATAAAGGTCATATATATGAAGGTGGACTGCGGGTACCTGCGATAATAGAATGGCCGGCGGGGATAAGAGAACCCTTTGTTACCTCGTTTCCAGCCAATACTTCTGATATTTTTCCAACACTTTTAGATATAATTGGAGCGGAGACGGATGCAAATCACCCTCTGGATGGCATCAGCCTCATGCCTGTCCTGCAAAACAAAATGGACCGGAGAGAAAAACCAATGGGATTCTGGCATTACCCGGGTGGAGGGATAGGTACGCCGAGTGCTGTATGGATGGCAGAGTTACTGGAAGCCCAGAAAAACGGGGATATGGTGGGAGATTCCGCCAAGCTGAGATTGGAGGATAGCCAGATCACCAGGCAATATCCCATGGATAGCCTGCCCGGACATGCTGCATGGCTTGACTGGCCATGGAAATTACATCGCATTGAAGATAAAATGGGTAAGGTTCAGTGGGAATTATATCAACTTGAAATGGACCCTCAGGAGGGAAAGGACCTTATAGAAGAAGAAATAGCAAAAGCGGCCCAAATGAAATCAGGATTGGAAACCTGGCAGCGGTCTGTTATCCGGAGTCTGAATGGCCTGGATTACGTTTATGAGTGATATCAATGAAGGATATTTTTGTTATGAGGCATTTCATTCCATGGGGCATTTTTTTACTATTGCTGTCTTTTCAGATGTTTGCCCAGGATACCTATCGAATAGAGGGCATTGTCCTGGATGAAAACGAAATGGCCCTTCCCGGGGCGAATGTTTATTTTCCCGAGATTGAGAAGGGGGGCATAACGGATATCGAAGGCCTTTTTGTTATCGCTGGACTTCCCGGTGGGCGGTTTATTCTCCAGGTCTCGTTTATGGGTTTCGAAACCCATGTTACCAATATCCAGGTCGGAGCCGATCTTGATTTGATAGAAGTCAGCCTTTATCCGGCCACGATTACTGCAGGGGAGGTGGTGATCTCGGGAGGAAGGCATTCCACCCAGCATGAGAATGCCATTAAAATTGAGCTTTTGAAAGGCAGTGAGTTGAAAAGTGTCGGTTCACCTACATTGATCGAAAGCCTGGCGGAACTGCCCGGCGTGGATGTGATCAGTGGGGGAGGATCGGTGACAACCCCGGTTATCAGGGGACTCTCAACCAGTAATATCCTTTTGTTGAATAATGGCTTCAGGATGGAGAACTACCAATTCTCGGCAGACCATCCATACCTGGTTGACGGGAACGGCCTGGAACAGGTTGAGGTGATCAAGGGACCGGCATCATTGCTTTATGGTTCGGATGCCATTGGTGGAGTGATCAACCTGGTCCAGGACAAACCTGCACCACCCGGGACGGTTACCGGGAATGCGGATGTGAGGTATCTTAGCAATACTGTGGGACTGGAAGGTAGCCTGGGAGTTAAGGGAAACCAGGGACCTGTAAGCTGGGGGATCAGGGGAGGATACCGCAGCCACAAGGACTATAGGG
>RCNF010000828.1_pt1 | contig 16183 bp, 14 predicted proteins | sample 2041311 | NCBI WGS metagenome assembly RCNF01 (sample SAMN09708228, study PRJNA481090) | Marine sediment metagenome, whole genome shotgun sequencing project. | biome: marine sediment; feature: ocean; material: sediment; isolation source: Sewage treatment plant 2 marine sediment (STP2) ... | reverse complement strand
AACGCCGTGTCACCTTGAGTACGTCAGGCGTTGTGCCTGCACTTGATAAATTACGTGATCGCGTTGATGTAAGTTTGGCGATTTCACTACATGCACCTAATGATGCCTTACGAGATCAATTAGTCCCAGTGAATCGTAAGTATCCAATTAAACAATTACTCGATTCATGTTTACGTTTTATGCACGGCAAAGCTGCCAGAGAAAAAATTACCATAGAATATGTTATGTTAGATAAGGTCAATGATAGCGATGAAAATGCGCGCGAATTGATTACCTTATTAAAGGATGTACCTGTAAAGGTGAATTTGATACCATTTAACCCATTCCCAGAAACACGATATAAGCGTTCTTCTAATAATAGAATTTACAGGTTCAGGGAAATTCTGGAAAGCGGTGGGCTAATCGTGATGACCAGAAAAACAAGAGGTGAGGATATAGACGCCGCTTGCGGGCAGTTAGCTGGAAAGGTTAATGATAAAAGTCGCAGAGAAGTACATTTTGCGCGGATAGAATCTTAATTCTGAACCTTCTATCGAAACTTTGATCCTACTATTTATATAATAGCTTATAGCTCTTTATAATTTAGGGTTTAAAAAAATAAGAATAGTTTGCTGATTTTTGCAGATCAATAATGCTTACTATAGGGGAATTTCAATGAGCACCATTTACAGCTCCGTGATTAATAACATTAAAGCTTCGGTTTGTGGTGTTAACTCTTTTAAACCTATTAAAACCAAGATGCTCCTATCTACGAGTCTCATTGCGAGTACTTTGTTTCTGAGTGCTTGCTCAACAGCAGCAAGTGTTAAATCCGACAAAGCATCAAATTACAATTCTGACTTAGGTATTCGTTACCTTCAAAAAGGTCATTTAAATCTAGCAAATGAGAAGCTTTTAAAAGCATTAAAACAAAATCCAAATTCAGCGCAATCGAATCATTACTATGCGATTTTGCAGCAGAAATTAGGCAATAATAAAAAAGCGGGCCAGTATTTTCTCAAATCAATAAATTTAAAACCGAAAGATCCAGAAATTAGAAATAACTATGGCTCTTTTTTGTGTGATACAGGGCGGCCACAAGCAGCAGTTAAGCAATTCACCGTTGCCATCAACGACCCTTTATATAGAACACCCGAATTTGCTTATACTAATGCAGGAATTTGTTTAAGAAAAACGAATAATGATGCGAAAGCTGAGACTTATTTCCGCCAAGCATTAAAGAAAAAATCGGCCTTCCCTTCTGCATTATTAGAAATGTCTAAACTCTACAGTGACCGTGGGAATTTCCCGAGAGCACAAGCATTCATGTTACGCTACGAAAGTGTTGGGCAATCATCTCCAGAAGCCCTGGATTTATGTAATAAAATCAACACTAAAATGGGCGATCATGCAAAAGCTAGCAGCTGTAAATCTACGTTATTAAGGCTTTTCCCTGGTAGCAAAGAAGCACAACAGACTAACTAATTTAATCATAATACACGTCGACTAATTCTATCGAAAACGAACATAGCGAAAACGAACATTAAATGGCCAAAGAAAAAAACAAAACAGAACTACCTGTCGTCCTAGAAGGCGAGTTACAGGCACGCCTTATTCAACTTCGTGAAGATGCAGGGTATTCAACGTCACAACTCGCTGATGCCATGTGTTTATCTGAAGAAGTTATCCTTCATTTAGAAAACGAAGAATTCGACGAATTAGCTGAGCCACCTTATGTCCGAGGATATCTACGCAATTATGCAAAACTTGGGGATACAGACCCTAGTGAGTTAATCAGTCGTTATGAAGCTTTACGCGGAGCGGATGCGAGTGAACTTGATTACCAGATTAAAACATCAGCAAATATTGCTATAAGCAAACGCAAAAGCATGTCACCTATTTGGGCACAACTCATTTTATTGGCAATGCTAATTGGTGGTATCGCTCTTTTAGCCATGATTCCTGGTGTGAACCAATGGTTCAAGACAACGTGGAGTAGCTTATCTAATCAGCTTCAATCAACCAATGGCGAATCAGGAAGTAACCCATTATTGACAGGCTCTTTACCCGTACCTGTACCCTTACCAGAATCAGAAGTTTCTACTAATGCCGACACTACCAATCTACCTTTAGATATTGGCAACACTCAAACTAACAATAAACCTGCAGCTAAAGAAGGTTCAGAGCAAGCCAAGCCACCTGAAGCTCAAACTGAGCAATCTAATGAAACGACTACTAATACAGAGACCACCACTGAAAATACGCAAAATATTGCGAGTACTGATACAAACAACGAAGCTGCTGAAACTTCCAAAGAAGCAGAGAAAAAAGAACAGGATGAAACACCTGCAACGAGTTCTGGCGATCAAATAAAAATTAAATTAGTGTTTAATAAAGATGTTTGGTTAAGAATAAGAAATAAAGACAACAAGACAGTGTTTGAAGGAATTAACAAGCTTGGTACAAGTAAAGATCTTACGATTGAAAAACCTTTAACGTTTAGAGTAGGAAATGCGCAAGGTTTATCCCTTTTTGTTGATGACAAAGCAGTTGATATCAGCCAGTATATCAATGGCAGTATTGCCAATTTCACCTTAGAGTAATCTTAGAATAGTCTTGGAATAAGTTTCGGTAAAAATCATGGCAAAAAATTTACAATCAGTTCGTGGAATGCGAGACATCCTCCCCGAACAATCATCTTCTTGGCAATATATCGAAAATACCGCACGCCAGCTTTTCAATAGCTATGGTTATAGTGAATTACGTACGCCAATCATTGAATCTACGGACCTTTTTAAGCGTTCTATTGGTGATGCTACCGATATCGTTGAAAAGGAAATGTACACCTTTGAAGATAGAAATGGTGATAGCTTAACGTTGCGTCCTGAAGGGACTGCAGGCTGTGTTAGAGCTGGTATTCAACACGGAATCTTTCACAATCAACAACAACGCATTTGGTATATCGGCCCCATGTTTCGTCATGAACGTCCACAAAAAGGACGTTACAGAGGCTTTTATCAAGCTGGTATTGAAACCTATGGTATTGATGGCCCTGAAATAGACGCAGAAATCATTGCCATTGCAGCGCGCTTTTGGAAGAAACTTGGCTTCAAAAACGTACGACTTGAAATTAATTCATTGGGAAGCAATGAAGCACGCCAAGAATATAGAGACGTTTTAATCGAATACTTTAGTGCTCATCAAGATCAACTCGATGAAGATTCTCAAAGACGATTACACAAAAATCCATTAAGAATTCTTGATACTAAAAACCCAGCGATGAAAGAGTTGGTTGAGAACGCCCCTAACCTGCTCGATTATCTAGATGAAGAATCTAAATTACATTTCGAAAGTTTAAAACAACGTTTAGACCAAATTGGGATAGCCTACCAAGTTAACCCTCGACTAGTTCGCGGCATCGATTATTACAATCGCACGGTATTCGAATGGATAACTGAAGATCTCGGAGCTCAAGGTACTATTTGTGCAGGTGGCAGATACGACGGATTAGTTAAACAACTTGGTGGCAGAGAGACTTCAGCCTGTGGTTTTGGAATTGGTTTAGACCGATTACAACTGCTTGTAGAAGAACAAGGTCTAAACAAAAATAAAACCCATCCTCATGCCTATTTAGTCATGGCTGGAGAGCAAGCTGAATTAGAAGGAGTCTCACTAGCAGAATCATTACGTGATTCAAATCCTGAATTACGTTTAATGTGTAATGCTGGCTCTGGAAGCTTTAAATCTCAACTAAAACGAGCAGATAAATCAAGCGCAGCCTTTGCTTTTATTTTGGGTGAGAATGAATTAGATAAAAAAGAAATTACAATTAAGCCCCTGCTGAAAAGTCTTCAAGAAGAGTTTCAGCAACAAACTTTATCGCAACAAGAGCTTAGTGATTTCGTAGCAGAACATATTGTCAACATGGTATAGTCCGAGCACGTTGGAAATACCCTATTGAACGACACAATTTATTTATAGGAAAGTAACAAAATGGCAGATTTCGATCTTAAATCAGATGAAGAAAAAGCAGAAGCACTGAAAGCCTGGTGGCGCTCAAATGGTACTTCAGTAATCGCAGGTATAGCTCTTACCGTTGGCGGCATGTTTGGATGGAACCAATGGAAAGAACACCAAGTTACTCAATCTGAAGGCGCATCAAAATTATTTGCCCAACTGGATCAGGAAGGCACAGACTCTGCTGAAGTTTTAAAGAAAATAAATGATGAGTACGGAAGCACTTCATATGCTTCATTAGCAGCACTTAACTCAGCTAAAACAAGTTGTGAAGCTGGAAATACTGATGAATGTATTGCTCAACTTAAAGCGGCTTCAACTAGCTCACAAGATAGTCTTGCGAACATCGCTAAGCTTCGTTTGGCTCGTACCTTAGTTAGTTCAGGTAAATTGGATGAAGCAAAATCGATTCTTGCAGAAAAGATGCCTACTTCTTACCAGTCATTAATCAGCGAACTAAATGGTGATATCCATTTCGCCAAGAAAGAATTTAAACAAGCGTACGAAGCCTATGACAAAGCTATTTTGAGCTCAGGCGGTCAAAATACTCAGCTATTAAAAATGAAGCGCGACGATCTAGGTAATCAACTAAAAAGCGGAGCTTAACTAGTGACTCTTAAACCTTATGCATTGCTTATTATTGGATTGATCGCTTTTCAAAGTGGATGCAGTCAGCTATCTAGCAAGAAATCTCGCCCTGCTCCATTAAAAGTACTTAAAGCAGTCACTCCTACTATTAAAGCTACTACTGACTGGCAAGTTGCTACAGGTAGCCCTATGGGAGAAAACAAGGTCCACCCACTAATTGACAATCAATTGGTATACGTTGCAGGTGGTTCATTTGCAAGTGCATGGCAAAAAAGTACTGGAAAAATGCTTTGGAGAACAGCTATTGAAGAGACTGTTAGTGCAGGTATTAATGGCACATATAGCGCTACAAATAATATTAGTAACAAACAAGTATTTTTGGGTACAACAACCGGCAATGCAATTTCTCTTGATGCTAAAACGGGTAAAATACAATGGATTGAAAGACTTAGTAGCGAAGTACTTTCAGTGTCTGCTAGTATCAACAATCGTGTGATTTTCAGAACCGTAGATGGCAAATTGCATGCCTTACAAGCAAATACTGGAGAGTTAATTTGGCAGCGGTCTCAGCGTACCCCCGCACTTAGTCAGCTAGGTGCTGGAGTTCCACTAATAGTCCCTCCGTTGGTTATCGCAGGTTTTGATAATGGCAAAATAGCCGCCTACAATATTGAAAATGGCCAAGGGATTTGGGAAGCATCGCTAGCCCTACCTCGTGCTAGCACCGAACTAGAACAAATTACCGATGTAGACGGAAAAATTAAACACCTCGGTAATGCGTTATTTGCTGCATCAATGAATGGTAGCTCTGCCGGAATCAATATTGAAAATGGCAAAAAAGCTTGGTCGAGAGCCTATTCAACACCAACAGGTGTCAATGCTAATCAATCAGGGCTTTATAGCAGTGATGATAAAGGCAATGTTTGGAAGTACGATCCACAAACTGGAGAGCCAGTGTGGAGCATGGATGATCTTCAAAGACGTCTACCTTCAGTGCCAGCAATAGTTGGAAACTCACACATTGTTGTCACAGACAAACAGGGAAATATTCACTGGATCAATGCTTCAAACGGAAAGTTCAGCGCAAGAAGTAAGGGTGACCCTAGAGGGTATTCTATAGAACCTGAAGTAGCGGGAAATAGTATTTTCGCCTTAGGAAAAGGTGGAATCCTGACTAAAGCAACAAAGCGCTAATACAGGTCGATATAAGACACAAAAGATACACCCCCCCTACTTATAGGGGGCTTTACAAGGTTTTTCTATTCTCTAGCATTCTTTCTAAACCAGTCAAGAAGGCCTCTTGTAGAGCTATCATGTTCATAGTGGTCTTCATCATCTTCCAGTTCTTCAAGAATATCCTTAGCGAGTTTCTTACCTAGCTCGACACCCCACTGATCATAAGAATTTAAATTCCACACAATACCTTGCACAAAAATCTTATGTTCGTACATGGCTAATAGTGAACCTAAAGCTCTTGGTGTTAATTTTTTAATAACGATAGAATTACTTGGCTGATTTCCACCAAAAATCATATGCGGCAAGCGCTTTTCTGCTTTATGCAACTCTATATCGGCTTCCTTCAATTGCTCACGAGTTTCCTTCATAGTTCTTCCCTTCATCAATGCTTCTGTTTGAGCAAGGAAGTTCGACGCAAGGATGTCACAATGATTCTTATGGTTACCATGAGATTGAATAGAAGCAATGAAGTCTGTCGGAATTAAACGAGTTCCCTGATGCAACAGCTGATAGAAAGCGTGCTGACCATTGATACCTTCAGCACCCCAAATAATTTTTCCCGTAGAATACGTAGCTTGCCTACCTTCGCGATCTACCGATTTACCATTACTTTCCATATCTGCCTGCTCAAGATAAGCAGGAAGCATTCGTAAGTTATGATCGTAGGGCAATACTGCACTTGATTCGGCATCAAAGAAGTTTCCGTACCAAATACCCAACATTGCAAGAATTACAGGGATATTTTGATCCAGTGGTTGTTCTTGAAAATGCTTATCCATCTCATGAGCACCTTCAAGCATTTCTATGAAATTATCCATACCCACATAGATTGCACTAACAAGACCCACAGTTGACCAAAGTGAATAACGTCCACCTACCCAATCCCAAAATCGGAACATATTGGCAGGGTCAATACCAAACGCTTCAACTTCTTTTTCATTGGTTGAGACAGCAACAAAATGCTTGGCGATATCGTCTTCGGTTACGCGCCCTGCTCCCTCAAGAAACCATTGTTTCGCAGTATTTGCATTCGTGATAGTTTCCTGAGTAGTAAAAGTTTTTGATGCAACTATGAATAAGGTAGTCTCAGGTCGCAAATAGCTAAGCATTTGCTCGATATGCGAGGCATCCACATTGGATACAAAATGTACCCTAATGTTATTATGTGAATAGGGCTCCAGTGCACGACAAACCATATTGGGCCCAAGATCAGAGCCGCCGATTCCAATATTAACGACATTGGTTATTGGCAGACCTGCGTACCCAATCCATTGACCACTGCGAATTTTCTCAGAAAAAATTCGCATCTTCTCTAACTCGGTTTCCACCATTGGCATGACATTTTCATCATCCACAAAAACGGGCTTACCTGATCTATTTCTTAATGCGGTATGGAGTACTGCCCTGCCTTCTGTGTTATTGATTTTCTCACCAGAAAACATTCTATCGCGCCACTTTTCTACACCAGCTTGTTCTGCTAACGCAAATAGCAACTTCATGGTTTCATCAGTAACACGGTTTTTGGAGTAGTCCAAGAGCATGTCATTGAACATTATGGAGTATTTTTTGAATCTCTCTGGATCTTCTTCGAACAGTTCAACCATATGAACTTTCTTAACACGCTCAAAATGCTCAAGCAGTGCAACCCAGGCGGGTGTATTAATTAGAGGTGATTTAGCATTCAGAATGACTCTTGCAGGTCTCATATTTATTCTCTGATAACTTTTTTAATAATTATATTTGCGCGCTTTTAAAAACTCTTCTATTTAAAACTAACTCATTTAAGATGATTTTAAAACCGTACCACAAGTACTTTAACTAGCCCCGTAAAGTACCTATTCAGAGCCACATTATAACGTAAGTAGATTAGTTTTTCCTTACCGTTCATTCTGATAGTTTATTGGGTAAAAATTGATCTCAGCTCTTTTTATACATTACTTTATTTTCTACATTCCCATAATAGGAGTCTTTGTCCTTTACGTAGCCTCGAGCTTGACCATAAGTTGTTCATAAGCTTAATTTTATTTTTATTTACGCCCGTCTTTCTCATCACTCTCATTAAAGTATCACCTTTTCTTGCAAAATAAAGCCTTTGACTTAGCCCACCTCTTTTAACCAATCTAGTTGCTCTTCTGAGTCGAGAACTCGTTTTAAAGCAACTAGTGCGAGCATAAACTTTTTTCCCATTTTTATAAGGACTCAACCCGGCTCTTGCTGTCACTATAGGTCGATAGGATCTAGTTTTTCCTTGTCTAAAAACTGCCAGAACTTTTACGCCTCTCGAATAAATATTGTATAGATTAGAAACCTTAGACACATAGTTAATCGTTTCTTTGTAAGGAGGAATACCATTATATCTATCTACAGCCCCTTCACCTGCGTTATAGGCTGCAACAGCATTATGAATATATTGATTATAATGAGACAAAAGAAATTTAAGGTATTTAGTACCACCTTGAATATTCTGCTCTGGGTCAAAGCTATCGATAACACCAAAGCGAGCAGCAGTTGCCGGCATCAATTGCATCAAACCTTGAGCCCCTACCGGAGATACGGCTGAAGGGTTGAAGCAACTCTCTGCAGTTATGACCGCTTTGATCAGGGATTCTGAAACACCATATTTCTGGCTATATTTGGAGATAATCTTGTTATAAATCTTCATTCTTTTTTCAAGAGATTTAATTTTACCTACACTGCATACTTTGATTACATTCGTACCAGACTTTAAGGCGTATGTATTAGCTGAGAAGCAACACAAAACACTCAGCAATAAGGCTCTGAAAAGAGTAGTTTTTAACATAGGGGTTTTAGAGTCTTAAAGAAGGCATAAATAACAACGTTTTAAACAACTAGTAAAATAATAATAGCCTATAAAGCTAAACCATTTTTACCAATTCATCGATTTCTTCTTGGCTAAACCCTGCTTGTAATCGAGCTTCTTCATGAAAAGGGCCGCTTAAACCCTTCCCCATGTATTCGATTAGTAGCTCTCGAAATGTTTCTTCTGGGTTTAATCCTTTATCTTTACAGCAATATTTAAACCAGTGAGAGCCTATCGCCACATGACCAATTTCGTCTCGAAGAATAATTCGCAGAACCTCTACAGTGTCATTATCGCCTGCTTTTAATAAACGATTGATCATCCCTGGCGTCACATCAAGACCACGAGCCTCTAGTACACGAGGCACCAAGGCCATTCTGATCAAAACATCATGATCTGTCTTCAATACCATTTCCCAAAGACCATTATGCGCGGGGAAATCACCGTAAGAATATCCCAAATCAGTAAGTCGCTGCTCCAACAAAGAGTAATGATAGGCCTCTTCTACAGCCACTTTCAGCCAATCAGAATAATATTCGTCGGGCATATCTCTAAAACGATAAACCGCATCAAGGGCTAAATTAATCGCATTAAATTCAATGTGTAATATCGCATGAACAAGTGTGGCTCGACCTAGGTCCGAACCTAGTTTCCGTTGTTTTAGTATTGATGGATCTAACAAATCAGGTTTATCGGGGCGCCCTGGAATAGGAATAGCGACCAATGAAGAATCGTTTCGCTCCAACTCTCCTTTTTGCCAAGCTTCTCGTAATTGAGAAACCATTTTTTGTTTCTCGCTGGTGTCTTTTTGCATCAAACATGCAAAAGCTTGTTCATATAAATTCATGACGCTATATTTTGCTCTTAATACACAAGAAAAAAGGTGTATATTGAAACACACCCCCCTACTTTTAGGTACTTTTTTAAAATGTTAAGTAATTACATATAGACAAGACCTGCAATCATTAATAACAGGCTTTATTGTGACTATTGTCTTTAACATGCATATGTTATTTTGAGTGCTACTTAAATACCTGAATGAATATCTGAATGAATATCTGAATGAATATCTGAATGATTCCTTATATATAAGGACTGGTCTATCATATAGTCTTTGGTTATCACTCGTTATTTATTGATTAATCATTCGTCATTTCGATTAGAGCGCGATTATGGATTCTCACAACACTATAGAAAATATAGCAATGCATTCACCCGCTAGAGTGCGCGTTAAAATATGCGGAATCACTTCAGTAGAAGCTGCTCAGGTAGTTGCTAATGCTGGTGCTGACTGTATAGGTCTAGTTTTCTATGAGAAAAGCCCAAGAAATGTGAGTATTGAAAAGGCTGCTGAAATCTGTAAATCACTCCCACCCTTTGTTACATGTGTTGGGCTCTTCATGGATCCATCCACTAAATTCGTAGAAACTGTACTAGCTAATGTGGGTTTAGACTTGTTACAATTTCACGGTTCTGAAAAACCTGAATTTTGTCAATCATTCCCACGCCCATATATCAAAGCTATTGGGATGGTTGGCATAGATACTGAAGATGATTTCAAACTCATTGCAGATCAATATACAGACGCAAAAGGTTTTTTAGTTGATAGCCATGCAACAGGTAAAGCAGGCGGCACTGGTAAGACATTTGACTGGAGTCATATTCCACAAAATTACGCTAAACCGATTATTTTAGCGGGTGGATTAAACCCCAATAATGTTGCTGATGCTATGCAAGCATGCGATGTCTATGGTATTGATCTCAGTAGTGGCGTAGAAAGCCAGCCAGGGATTAAAGACGAACAAAAAATTACACAGTTAATGAAAGAGGTACAACGTGTCCACTGTAACAACTGACCAAATTGATGGCCAAGTAAATAGCCAAATTAAGAATGACCTGAACGATCACGACTTAAGCAATATCGACTTAAGCAAGATTGATTGGGACAACTTAGCGGATGAAAATGGGCACTTTGGAATCTACGGTGGGTGTTTCGCTTCAGAAACATTAATGGAAGCGATTCAAGAACTCGATTCTGCCTACAACTCACTGAAAAATGACCCTGTATTTCAAGCTGATTACGATAATGATTTACGTCATTATGTTGGCCGCCCTAGCCCGCTTTACCATGCAAAAAGATGGTCTGAAAAATTAGGCGGTGCGCAAATCTACTTAAAAAGGGAAGATTTAAATCACACCGGCGCGCATAAAATCAACAATACTATTGGTCAGGCTTTACTGGCTAAACACATGGGTAAACCGCGTATTATTGCCGAAACTGGTGCAGGCCAACACGGTGTAGCAACAGCGACTATTGCTGCTCGCTTAGGCCTTGAATGTGTAGTTTATATGGGTGAAGTTGACGTTAAAAGACAAGCACCTAATGTATATAGAATGAAACTCTTAGGCGCAGAAGTTAGACCTGTTTCTTCAGGTTCTAAAACACTCAAAGATGCATTAAACGAAGCTATGCGTGACTGGGTGACTAACGTTGATAATACTTTTTACTGTATCGGTACAGTGGCAGGCCCTCACCCATACCCAAGCATGGTGCGTAATTTCCAAACCATTATTGGCCGCGAAGCAAAAGAACAATGCCTCGAACAAACTGGTCGACTTCCTGATGCACTAATCGCCTGTATTGGCGGCGGATCAAATGCTATCGGACTGTTCCATGAATTCTTAGCCGACCTAGATGTGAAAATCTACGGTGTCGAAGCCGCAGGACATGGTTTAGAGACAGGCGAGCATGCAGCACCTTTGAGTATGGCGAAACCCGGAGTATTACACGGAAACCGTATGTACTTAATGGCTGACAAAGATGGACAAGTAGTTGAGCCACATTCAATTTCAGCTGGCTTAGATTACCCTGGTGTAGGACCAGAACATTGCCTACTCAAAGATCTTGGTAGATCTCATGCGGTAGCAGTGACCGATGATGAAGCAATGGAAGCTTTCCATTCATTAACGCGTATTGAAGGTATTATCCCAGCGCTTGAAAGCAGCCATGCGCTTGCATATGCAATGAAACTGGCACCGACAATGGCGAAAGATAAAACTATTATCATCAACCTTTCAGGACGTGGTGATAAAGACATCAATACAGTAGCAGCTTTAGAAGGAATTAAGTTATGAGTGGTAGATTAACCGAGTGCTTTGCCACACTCAAAGAGAACAACCGCAAAGCATTAATTCCATACATTACAGCAGGCGACTCAAACCCAACTATCACCGTGCCTTTAATGCATCGAATGGTTGAAGCTGGCGCCGATATCATTGAATTAGGTATTCCTTTTTCTGATCCGATGGCAGATGGTCCGACAATTCAACTTGCTTGTGAAAGAGCTTTAGAACATCACACAAGCTTGCATGATGTCGTCGATATGGTGACTGAGTTTCGTCAAACAAACACCATCACACCGATTGTATTAATGGGTTATCTTAATCCGGTTGAAGCGTTTGGTTATGAAGCATTTGCCAAAGCAGCTAAAAAGTCTGGTATTGATGCACTATTAACCGTTGACCTTCCACCTGAGGAAAGTACTCAGCTCGTTGCAGTCTTGAAAGAGTACAATATCGACCCTATTTTTCTATTATCGCCAACCACTACCGAAGAACGCATTGGTAAAATTGTGCATGCCGGTTCAGGCTACCTCTATTACGTTTCACTAAAGGGTGTGACCGGTTCTAGCGCGCTGAATGTGGATGAAGTTGCATCAAATGTAGCTAAAATCAAAGCACAGACTACTCTACCAGTTGGCGTTGGGTTTGGCATCAAAGATGCTGAAAGTGCATCGGCAGTCGCGGCAGTTTCTGATGGCGTCATAGTTGGCAGTGCGATTGTTAAAATTATTGAAAACAATCCAGATGATACTGATACAATATTGGATCAAATTGGTGCATTGTTAATTTCAATGCGCGAAGCAATGGATAACTGAAATAGTTAACTTTTATATAGTCGCAGAGTGTTAAGCACTTAAGACAACGCTTAGATAAACAAATAGAGATGCCCTCGATATGAGCTGGTTTGAAAAATTACTACCATCACGAATTCGTACTGACGCAACTACAGCAAAAAAGAAAACCATACCTGAAGGCCTGTGGCATAAGTGCCCTGCTTGTAACGCCGTTCTTTATCGCGCTGATCTAGAGAGAAACCTTGAAGTTTGCCCTAAGTGTGATCACCATGAGAGATTAGGCGGACGTAAACGCTTGGAAATGTTTCTCGACGAAGGTAATCGTGAAGAAATTGCGGTAAATATTGAGCCAATTGACTTCCTAAAGTTTAAAGACAGCAAAAAGTACAAAGACAGACTTTCAGCCGCTCAAAAAGAAACCGAAGAAAAAGATGCACTAATTGTCATTAAAGGCAGCGTACACGGTGTTCCATTAGTAGCAGCTGCATTTGATTTTCGTTTCCTTGGTGGATCTATGGGATCAGTAGTCGGCGAGCGCTTTGTACAAGGTGCCAATGAGGCCTTACGTGACAATATCCCTTATATCGTGTTTTCTGCCAGTGGTGGTGCACGTATGCAAGAAGCTCTATCATCCTTGATGCAAATGGCTAAAACGAGTGCCGTACTCACTAAACTAGCTGAAGCCAACATCCCTTATGTATCAGTACTTACAGATCCAACTATGGGTGGTGTATCGGCAAGTTTTGCAATGCTCGGCGATGTGATTATTGCGGAGCCACGCGCTTTGATAGGTTTTGCAGGACCACGTGTAATTGAACAAACCGTGGGTGAAAAACTCCCAGAGGGTTTCCAACGCAGCGAGTTCCTCATTGAAAAAGGCGCAATTGACAGAATCATTCCTCGTCAAAAATTGCGTGCTGATATCGTCGATATGTTATGTATGATGACGCATAAACCACGCCCAGCGAATATGGAAGAAATTGACGCAATTGCAAAGCCAGAAGTTATCAAACCTACAGAAGAAGATGAGATCCAAGAAAAAACGGCAGAGTAATCAAATCTAATTAATTTAGTTGCAATAACCTCTACCAAAACAACGATACTAAAAGTATTTAGTCACCCCCCTACTTTTATGAGGTTTTTTATTCTTTTAATGAAAACCTCACCCTTCGGGCCGTCATCATTCCACTCCAACGTTGTCTCGTCTGTACCTCGGCTTGGCACTTTTTTGTAACCAATTGTTTTTATTGATTGCAGCTTATTTTAAATCACCGACAGTTATTTGAATTCAATATTAATTTGAACTACCTTCAAGTGTTCAGTACTAATCATCAATGAAAAGAAATTTACAAGACTGGCTTAGCTGGCAAGAAACGCTACATCTTTCTGAGATAGATCTAGGCTTAGATAGAATTGGACGCGTGGCAAAGCAACTTGATTTACTCGACCCTCCTTTTCCAATTATTACCGTTGCAGGCACTAATGGCAAAGGATCGACAGTCGCTTTCTTCAATGAAATCTTACAAGCACAAGGCTATAAAACAGGAGCTTACACTTCCCCTCATCTCATAAACTACAATGAACGCATTACAATCAATAGTGAAGAAGCCAGTGATGAACTCATTATCGAAGCTTTCGAAGCAATCGATAATGCACGATTTATCACTAATAAAAACAATAAGATAGAAGAGGTAAGCTTAACCTATTTCGAATTTTCAACACTCGCTGCGATGTGGTGTTTTCATCAGCAAACAGTTGATGTTGCAGTTCTTGAAGTAGGTTTGGGCGGGAGATTAGATGCAGCCAATCTTTGGGATGCTAGTTTAGCTATCATCACCAGTATCGATATCGATCACATTGATTGGTTGGGCGATGACCGTGAAATAATTGCCAAAGAAAAATCAGGCATTATGCGAAATTCTGTACCCGTTGTATGTGGAGACATTAATCCACCTAAAATGATTCAAACTGAAGCATTACGTATTGGGGCAACATTAACGCAGCTCAATGAAGACTATAGCTTTGTTACAGATAATAACAATCCAGATCAATGGACTTGGAAAAATTCAGAATTAGAATTCTCTTTACCTAAGCCAAAGATGCAAGGCGAATTCCAAATTAATAATGCCTCAACTGCTATCGCTGGATTAATCGCGATTCAAGATATCCTCCCTGTCACTAAAGAGTCTATTTCAGCTGGCTTAGAAAAGGCCAATGTCACTGGCAGATTACAAATCATCAATGAATCTCCTGAATGGTTATTGGATGTCGCTCACAACCCCCATTCAGCAAAAGAATTGGCAAAATATATTGGTACGCATAAGGTCTCAGGCAAGACATTTGCACTTTTTTCAATGCTAGCAGACAAAGACATTATTAAAGTAATAAAACTCATGGAACCGGTCATTGACGAATGGCATATTGTACCGCTACCAGGGTCACGCGGAATCCAGTTAAGCGAGTTAAAACAAAGATTTACAGATAGTTCAATAGATGCAAAATTTGTAACACATAAGAGTTTTTCTGATGCTTGTCAATTACTTAAAAACATCACTAAAAGTGAAGATAGAGTAGTTGCCTTTGGCTCTTTTCTGGTAGTATCAGAAGTATTAGATAATAGTAATTTTAGGAGTTTATTTTAATCATGGATAATGCAATGGTAAAACGTGGAATTGGGGCAATTGTTTTAGCAATAATTGCTGCGTTGCTATTAGGATATTTGCTTAAAGATAAAAGCCGTGAACGACAGGAAGTGGTTGATATGAAGCTTCCTGGCGCACCAGAAATCAATATACCAAGCCTTTTCGAAGCTACCAGCAAAGTCACAGATACTGCTGCAAGTTTAGTGGGTGAAGCTAAAGATAAAGTTGCTGATGCAGGCAACGCAGTTGTCGCCTCTGCTACTGGAACATTAAAAACAGCAACAGATAGCGTGAAAGCCGTTTCTGATAAAGCTAAGTCAGCAGTCGAAAACGCTACATCGACAAATTCTGCAACTGATGGAAATGCAAAGCCAGGCTTCTCATTCAGACCTCCTAATCTGAATGAGCAAAAAGAAATCGTTGATAATGTGAATGCAACAACTCAAAACACTGCAACAGAAACTGCAGCGCCTGCACAAAACAATACTGTAGTTGCTAGCACAACAGCCAAGCCTGTTAAGAAAGCCTTTAAACCAACTATTGAAGAAGAACCAAAAGCGAAGAAACCAGCTAAGAAAAAAGTAGTAGCTAAAGCTGAGAAAAAGGTTGAGAAAAAAGCTGTCCCAGCTAAAACGGCTAAGGCACCTGCGGTCAGTTCTAACGCGACTGGCGGAAAATATTCAATCCAGTTATTAGCGACATCAAGCCAGTCACGCGCCAATAAACTTGCTACCACGATGAATAGTGAAGGTTATGTCGCGTTCATCACACAGACAACTAGCAACAACAAAATACTTTATCGAGTACGTGTAGGTGGTCATGGCGATCGCAGCAGCGCCATCAAAGCGCAGGACTCAATGAAGAGACGCTATAAGAAAAATTTCTTTGTGCAGAACAGCTTGGTTGTATCAAAATAGATTCTAATTACTGAGTTTTATATTCATATTTTTATGGGATATCTTAAGTTTGATAAGAAGCAATTA
>RCNF010000826.1_pt1 | contig 16188 bp, 13 predicted proteins | sample 2041311 | NCBI WGS metagenome assembly RCNF01 (sample SAMN09708228, study PRJNA481090) | Marine sediment metagenome, whole genome shotgun sequencing project. | biome: marine sediment; feature: ocean; material: sediment; isolation source: Sewage treatment plant 2 marine sediment (STP2) ... | reverse complement strand
GCCGGCCAGTCCGTCAAGTACCTGATCAAGGCGATGCGCGCCTTCCAGGACGGTACTCGGGAAAGCATCGTCATGGCTCCCTACGCCGACAAGCGGGATATGCCGGAACAGGATCTGAGAGACATATCGATTTTTCTGGCCGGGATCGATTTACCCAGCAGGATGCCCAAGATCGATCCCGATCTGGACTCCTATGATAAGCTCCTTATCGCGAGCAAGGTGTTCAATGTGCCCCGGATCGAAGGTGATACCGAACGGGGCAAGGCCCTTTACGACGGGGAGTGTAAAAAATGCCACGCAACAACGGTGGCCGGCAGGGGGCCGATGCCGGGTCTGATCGGTCAGTATTCGGAGTACATCCGGCTGCAATTGGAATTATTCATGTCCGGCGAGCGCATCAACAAACCGATGGATAAATACCTGAAGGATATGACCCCCGAAGACGTGGAGGACTTGCTGGCCTATCTGTCCATCGCCGACGATTGACCATTCCCCAAGGCGCCCCCGGGGGGGTGACCTGCTACAGGGGAGATCGCGTTCGAGATAGGTAAGCCAATAACTGTTTCCGCCGCACGGGAATGGATTTCCTCGTCGTTGGCAACTACGTGCTGGCTAAAACTGAACAACCACCCTGGCGGGACCGTTCTGAAGACTGGCAAAAAGAGTTTCCTCTTGATTAGTAAAAGTAGCAGGCATATTCTAGTTTTTGACTAATGGAGGCTCCGTGAACAGATTCACGCATCTTGGCTCACTTTTCCGTGAGCTATGCATTTTACGTTACAAAACAAAGCTTGGTGGATTATTCCCACCGTGGGGATCCTGCCGGTTTTAGGCGCCCTGATTTTTTCTGGACGGGCAGTGGCTCCTTTTATCTATACTTTGTTCTAGATCTCCTTACTGACATTTGAAAAGAGAACGTGAATGGCAAGTTCAAACACGATAATGTTTCTCAAGAGTCAAGTTACTGAGGTTGATCAATGAGCCGCAAGAAAAAGCCCAAAAATTCCCAGTCCCAGAGTCCACGCCCAATTGTCACCAATGCCCTGAATCGGCACCGCACCCTTTCCAGGCTAGCGCTGACTGTTCTGGTGCCTGTGATTCTTGTTGTATCAGCTGAAGGTCTGCTCCGACTTTTTTCTTTCGGTTATCCCACTGACTTTTTTCTGGAAGTGGAAAATTCCAATACACTCGGCACCAACCGCCAGTTTGGTTGGCGCTTTTTCCCAAAAGAGATTTCCCGCACTCCTTTACCTCAGAGTTTTCGCAAAGAAAAGCCCCAAAACACGGTGCGGATTTTTACTCTCGGTGCTTCAGCAGCCATGGGGGTACCAAATGCGGCTTTTAGTTTCAGTCGTTCACTGGAAGTCATGTTGCGCTCGCGCTATCCGGACGTAAGATTCGAGTTCGTGAATACCGCTATGGTGGCTATTAATTCCCACGTTGTGCGCCCCATTGCCGACGAATGCGCACGATACGATCCTGATATCCTGCTAGTCTACCTGGGCAACAACGAGGTCATCGGCCCCTACAGCATTGGAGCCTCGAGCGATGGGATTTCCGGCAACTTGCAAGCCATAAAAGCTGGTATTGCCCTGCGTTCAACTCGCCTTGGTCAGGTCGGCCAGTTGCTGGCCGAAAAGCTCCGTGGTACAACATTTGAAACAGAAAACTGGCGGGGCATGCAGTCGTACGCCAAACACCTGGTCGAAAGCGATGCCCCCGGCCTAGCCAGTGTGCATGCTGATTTCCGGTCCAATCTCGAGGACATCTGTTCAGCAGCCACCACCAGGGGCGCCAAAGTTGTTCTCAGCACCGTGGCCGTAAATCTGCGCAACTCCGCCCCTTTTGCATCGGTCATTGACTCTACCCTTTCCCCTGCTGCTCTGTCGGAGCATCATAGCCTGATCAATGCCGCCATAGGGTTTCTGGCCCAGGGCAACCATGCCATGGCCAAAGTCAACTTGGAAGCAGCCCTGGCAATTGATCCGGGTTATGCCGACACCTACTTTCTGTTGGGCCAGATTGATATTGCTCAAGGCAACAATTCTTCAGCATATTTAAATTTCAGCCAAGCTTTGGAATACGATGCCCTTCGCTTTCGGGCAGACCGTCGCATCAATCAGATCATTAGAAATACCGCCACAGAATTTCAAGACGAGGGGGTTCTGCTTGCTGACACCGAACAATCTTTGCGAAGTATCGAACCATCCGGCACCGGAGTCATTGGAAAGGAACTATTCTACGAACACGTTCATCTGACCTTCCTGGGTAATTACCTGGTTGCCAGGTCTCTCTTACCCACGATCGAACAGGCCCTGCCAGATTGGGCACGAGCCAAGGCCAACCATCAACGCCTCATCCCCACCTTGGAAGACTGCGGGCGGGATCTAATGTTTACCGAAGCCGACGCTTACAGTTGCCTTTCCCAGATGCTTGTATTGTGCAAACCGTATCCGTTTACCGCACAGCTGGGTCATGAAGAATTCATGCAGGCCTTGACTGCCGAAATGGAGGCACTACGTGCACGGGCTCCCTCTCCTGAATTATTGCAGGCAATTCTTGATGCATACAAAAAAGCTCACCAGCGGCGTCCCAATGACTTTTTGCTGGCCTTGAATTATGCCAGACTATTACGGCAGACTGGCAATAACCCAGCAGCAAATTCGATTTTTCAAAAGGTACTGTCAGGACAACCTGCCGCTGGAGATTTGTCTTCCGAGGAGTTGGAAACAATCACTGGAGGAAAACCTCGGTAGGCATGCCCTCGATTTCAAGTGTGACCCAATAAGGAGCCTAAAACGTGCCGGTGGACATCGACCTCATCATGAATCAGGCCGGCCAGGCCACTCGCGAATTCAAGAAACTGGATCAGGAAACCACCGACCGGATCACCCGGGCCGCCTACGAGGCGGGCTATGGCGCACGCGTCGAACTGGCTCAGATGGCGGCCACCGAGACGCGCCTGGGCCGCTGGCAGGACAAGGTTCTCAAGAACGTCATCGCCACCAAGCTGGTGTGGGAGGATATCGAGCATCTGCGCACCGTGGGGGTGGTCAACGAGGACGTCGAAGGCGGGATCGAGGAGATCGCCCAGCCGGTGGGCCCGATCTTTGCCGTTACGCCCATCACCAATCCCACCTCGACGGCGTTGTTCAAGATCCTGATCGCCCTGAAATCGCGCAACCCGCTGATCATCCGGCCCCACGGCGCGGCCAAGAAGTGCACGATCCAGGCCGCCAAGCTGTGTTACGAGGCGGCCCTGGCGGCCGGCGCGCCGGAGCACTGTATCCAGTGGGTGAAGCGTTCGAGCCAGGACGAAACGCTGCAGATGATGGCTCACCGCAAGACGGCCCTGGTGCTGGCCACGGGCTCGGTGGACCTGGTGCGCGCGGCCCAACGTTCGGGCACGCCGACCATCGGTGTCGGGCCGGGCAACGTGCCGGTGTACATCGGCAAGAGCGCCGACGTGCCGTTTGCCGTGGAGCAGATCCACCTTTCCAAGATCTTCGATTACGGGACGATCTGCGCCAGTGAGCAGGCCATGATCGTGCGGGCCTGCCACGCGAAGGAGGTCCACGCCGAGTTCGCCAGGCGCGGCGCCTACTTCGTTACCGGTGACGAGATCGACCGGCTCTCCCAGGTGGCGTACAACGCGGAGCAGCGGATCATGCGCATCGAGGTGATCGGACAGCCGGCGACGAAAATCGCCGAGATGGCGGATATCGACGTGCCGCCGGAAACAACGCTGCTGATTGCCGAACTGGACGGGGTGGGCATCGACGTGCCCTTGAGCCACGAGATCCTGGCCCCGATCCTGGCCTCGTATACGGCCCGGGATATGGATGAGGGTGTGGAGATGTGCCGCCGCATCAACCGGCACGGCGGCCTCGGACATACGGTCAGCATGTTCTCGCGCAACGAACAGATGATCCGCCGCTTCGCCGAGGTCATGAACGCGGGACGTATTCTGATCAACACGCCGGCCTCACACGGCGCTCTGGGGGCGACCTACAACGGTCTGCAGCCCTCGATGACCCTGGGCTGCGGGTCCGGCGGCAAGAACATCACCACGGACAACATCTCGGCCCGGCACCTGCTCAACATCCAGCGCATTGCCCGGCGCAAGGAGAGCGGGTTCATAAGGTCGGATCTTGCGCAAGTACTCGACGCTGAGACGCCTGCCGTCGAGGGCGATGATTGACCCTCCAAGAGGGTAAATCCCATCGAATATATCGGAAATTCCTGTTGTTTTTCGTCAATCTGTAGTAGGGTAATCCACTGAATCAAGGCTGTCACAGGCCCGAAACCCCGTAATTGAGTGTTTTTAAGGATTTTACAGAGTTCAAAAACAAGGTTGAATTGGCAAATAATTGGATAAATTGATCCAATTATCCCATTTAAGTCCTTCACAGACTGTCTCCCGGAGGGAGATCAGAACCAAACAGGGGAGTGGAACATGAGAATGATCAACCTGCTGGCAGCCGTCTTCATTCTGACAGCGGTCTGCGGATTGGTGGCCAATGGCCCCGTCCAGGCACAATCGCTGCAAGAAGTGATGAAAGCTCGTGGTCTGACCGAAAAAGACGTCCTCGCTGCCGCCAAGACCTATGTTCCCACCGGGGGGCGCGACGAATACATCGCCTTCAGTTCCGGTGGTCAGAGCGGGCAGGTCATCGTCTACGGGATTCCCTCGATGCGCATCCTGAAATACATCGGCGTCTTCACGCCGGAACCCTGGCAGGGGTACGGCTTCGACGACGAATCCAAGGAAGTGCTGGCCGGGGGCAACATCGACGGCAAGAGCATCACCTTCGGGGATTCCCACCACCCGGCCATTTCCGAGACCGACGGGGACTACGACGCCCGTTACCTTTTCATCAACGACAAGGCCAACCCCCGGATCGCCGTGATCGATCTCCACGATTTCGAGACCAAGCAGATCGTCGCCAATCCGTTTTTCCAGTCCGACCACGGCGGCTGTTTCGTGACCCCGAATACGGAATACATCATGGAGGCCAGCCAGTACGCGGCTCCCTTCGCCGAAGAATTTGTGCCCCTGGAAGAGTTCAACGAGGAGTACCGGGGCGGTCTGACCTACTGGAAGTTCAACCGGGAAGAAGGGCGGATCAAGCCCGAGGATTCCTTCACTTTCGAACTGCCTCCCTACAGCCAGGACCTGAGTGATGCCGGTAAGGGGCCCAGTTACGGCTGGGGTTTCACCAACTCCTTCTGCTCCGAGCGCTACATCGGCGGAATCGAGCGCGGCCGTCCTCCCTTCGAGGCGGGTTGTTCGTCCAAGGACACCGACTTCCTGCACATCACCAACTGGAAAAAGGCGGCCGAGCTGGTCGCCGCCGGCAAGGTGACCAAGGTCAACGGGCAGTACCTGATCACCATCGAGCAGGCCGTGGCCGAAGATATGCTTTTCCTGGTTCCCGAGCCCAAAAGTCCCCACGGCTGCGACGTGACTCCCGAAGGTGACCGCATCATCGTCTCGGGCAAGCTGGACAGCCACGCCTGGGTCTTCAGCTTCGAAAAGATCATGGCCGCCATCGCGGCCAAGAATTTCGAGGGCGTCGACACCTACAACATTCCGATCATCTCCCTGGAAGCCGCCCTGGACAAGTCAGTCAACGTGGGCCTGGGCCCGCTGCACACCCAGTTCGACTCCGCCGACGGTGTCTGTTACACCTCGATCTATGTCGATTCGCAGATCACCAAGTGGAACTACAAGACCGGCAAGATCCTTGACACCCTGCCCATCCACTACAACGTGGGCCATTTGATGACCATGGAGGGTGACTCGAAGACGCCGGACGGCAAGTACCTGGTGGCCTTGAATAAACTTTCCATCGATCGCTTCAATCCGGTCGGACCCCTGCACCCGCAAAACCACCAGCTGCTGGACATCAGCGGCGCCACTATGTCGTTGCTGTACGACATGCCGGTTCCCCTGGGTGAACCCCATTACGCCGTGGCCATCAGGGCCGACAAGCTCCATCCGGTGAACAACTACAAGACCGGCTGGGACAGCCGTAAGGATCAGAGGTCGCCCCACCGGGCCCGCGCCGGGCGTGAACGGGTCGAACGCAAGGGCAACCGCGTCGATATCTATGGTACGACGATCCGCTCTCACATCACCCCGGAAATCATCGAGGTGCAGGTGGGCGACGAAGTGTCGATCCACCTGACGAACCTTGAGCGTGCCGAGGACCAGGTCCATGGCTTCGCGATTTCCGGCCAGAACGTCCAGCTGTCCATTGAACCGGGCAAGACCGCGTCGGCCACCTTCACCGTCGACAAGGCGGGCGTGTATCCCTACTACTGCACCGAGTTCTGTTCAGCCCTGCACCTGGAAATGCAGGGTTATCTGCTGGTTCAGCCCAAGGGCTACAAAGCGACCGGCGCCGAGATGCAGGAAGGCGTGAAGTACACCCAGGCCGACTACAACACCCAGGTGGCCACCAACGTGGCGACCCAGGAGGTCATCGACCAGGTGGTGGGCTTCATCACTTCGCACAACTACCAGGAATTCCCGGTGGTCGTGGCGCTCGTAGAGGATGCCACTGACCAGCTGGGCTTCGCCGCGGAAACCAAGAAAAAATCCGAGGCGGCCGCCACCGAGAAGGACTGGCAGAACGCCATGCTCTGGGCAAACCAGTGGTGGCAGTACCAGGTGAAAACCGCCGATCTCGGCTTGCGCGCCAAGACCTTCCTCGAGGAGAACGGCGCCAAGAAAATTAAGTAGTTGGTTGGGGATGCCTGGATATCATGTATCCTGAGCCGAAAGACAATGGGTGCCGGGTCACCGCCATGGGCGGGTGGGCCCGGCTCCGCCATTCTGACCTTCCAGCCGGGGTTTTGAAACCAAAGCCCAAGGACATGACCATGAAGCGATACCTTAGGTTCTTTCAACTTGTCGTTCTGGTTGCGGTTTTGAACGGTCTGTCGGCCTGTTCCTGCGGGGACAGGGAAGATCGTCTGGCCAAGATTCGTGGCAGCCACGGCAAGGACGCCGTAGGCGGGGGGGTGGCCCAGGTCGTCCAGCTTTCTCCTGGGGCCCAGCTTTACCGGGACAAGACCTGCAACACCTGCCACGGGGACGACGGCACCAAGCCCTTGCTTCCCAACTACCCGGTCCTCGCCCGCCAGAGCGCGGCCTATGCCCTGCAGCAGATGAAGGATATCCAGAGCGGCAGCCGGGTCAACGGACAGTCGGCGGCCATGATGGCGGTCATCCTGGATCTCACCGAGGATGACATGGTTCTGCTTTCGGATTACATAGAGAAGGAACTGGGAGCCGATGCGCAAGTCGGCACCGGGGCCGTGGATCCGGAATCGGCGGGCGCCAAGTTGTTCAAGACAAAGACCTGCACCGCCTGCCACGGGGTCGACGCCAAGACGCCCCTGCTTCCTGATTACCCCCGGATCGCCGGTCACAACGCCGAATACGCCCTGGCGCAGATGAAGGACATCAAGAGCGGCGCCCGGGCCAACAGCATGGCCGTCCTGGGCATGAAGGGCATCATGCATCTGGTCACCGAAGAGGAAATGGCCCAGCTGGCCGATTACATTGCCACCATGCCGAGGTAACTCGGTTCAACAGTCGCCGCCTGGGGTGATCAAGCCGCCCCGGTCGAGATAAAGCAGGAGGAAAAAGCGTGAAGAACTCTTGGATAATCGCCGTGATGATCGGCGCCATGGTGCTGGGCGCGGGAATCGCGGCCCAGGCCTGGAACGAAGAAGGCGGAGAAAAGGACGAAGCCCTGCATCTGGTTCCGAATCTCGAAAACGGACGGGATGTCTATGAAGTGTGCGCCGCCTGCCATCTGCTGGAGGGCTGGGGCACCAAGGAAGGGACCTTTCCCCAGCTGGCCGGCCAGCACACGGCGGTCGCGATCAAACAGCTGGCCGACATCCGGGCCCTGAACCGGGACAATCCCACCATGTATCCCTTCGCTCTGCCGCAGTCGATCGGCGGGCCGCAGTCGGTGGCCGACGTTTCGGCCTATATCGAGCAGCTGCCCATGAATCCGGACAACGGCAAGGGTGAGTGGGCCGAGGACACCCCTCAGTTCGCCAAGGGTCAGAAGCTGTACAAGGACAATTGCGTCCAGTGCCACGGCGAAACCGGCGAAGGCCTGGCGGAGAAGTTCTACCCGCTCATCCAGGGGCAGCACTACACCTACATGCTGCGCCAGTTCGAATGGATCCGCGACGGCAAGCGGCGCAACGCCAACCCGGACATGGTCAAGCAGATCGCCGATTTCACCGACGACGACATGAAGGCCGTCATCAACTACGTCTCGCGCATTCCCGTTCCCAAGGACAAGGTGGCGCCGTCCGTCGACTGGAAAAACCCCGACTTCGACTAGAGATACTTACCGCCGGTGCGGGCCACCAGAAAGAGGGCACAATGGACGGGACTCGAAAGAGAGCCATCATCAGCGGCGCCTTGGTTGTCTTGGCGATCGGACTGCTGCCGGCCATCTACAACGCCCCGGTCTGGTGGGTGTCGCTGGAAGCGCCCAACTATCCCAAGGAATCCTTTCCCGATGGGGTGAAGATTCTCTTCCATTTCAACGGCGTGTTCAGCGGGTGCGAGTTTCCCGACTCCGAAGAGGATGCCGAGGCCCTGGACTGCACCCACGAGATGGACACCATCAACCATTACGTGGGCATGTACCCCATAGCCGCCGGCGGTCCTCTGGAACTCTTTTTCTCCATTTTCCTGGTGGCCATGGTCGGGGTGATGCTGCTGGCTTTCCTGGTCCCTCGCCCATTGGCGCGCACCCTGGTGATGGTGGTCGGATTCGGCGCCATTGTTGTCTGGATGAGTATGGCCTACTTCGGCGACGACGGGTTACGTCTGCACAGCGGCCGCTACCTCGAAGGGCGTGTCACATCATTGGGCGAAGATTCCGACGCTGATGCCGAGGCTCTCACACCCGGAGAAGCATTGATCGCCCGCTTGAAAGCCTCTCTGGCCGAAAGCGATGATGCCGACGAGGCCGGTGATCCCGCAGTGGAACCGGGAGATAAGCAGAAAAGCCTTGCCGCGCTGCGAAATGCTTTCGAACAGGACCGCACCCGCCAGGGCACCAGCGGTCAGGAATGGCGGGGCAACGGCTCGCAGCTCTTGACCTGGCACTATGAAAGGAGCCTGGGCCGGTACTTCCGCGACCAGGATGTTCTCGGACCGATGGTGGCCCGGATGAATTGGGCGGGTACTCTCCTGCTCGGGGGCATCGCCCTGGTCATGATCCTGCTCCTGGTGTCGTCCCGCAAACCGCAGGGATTTTTCAACAACCTCCTTCTTTTGGCCCCGGCGGGTCTGCCTCTTTATTTCATCATCGAATACTCCGCCTGGCTCTGGTGGTACGGCCATAACATGAACGAGATGGGCGCCTTCACTCTTAAGGCTTTCATGCCGACGGTGTTCGGTCAGGGAAAGGTCGCCCAGTTCACGACCAATTCCTATCCGGCTATCGGATTCTGGTTGATGGTCGTGTTCGCGGCACTGCTGCTGGCCGCGCTCCTGTTGAGGCGGGCGCCGGCACTATCCGAGAATGACGAATAAAGTGATCTGGCGGTGCACTTTATTCGTTCTGGGAATAGGCCTTCCCGCCATTGCGCTTGCTGAGCTGCCCCCGCTTCAACCTCTCATCGATGAAACCCCGGCCAACGGGACGCTCATCCCTCCGCCGGGCGTTTATTCCGGTCCGGTAACGCTGGATTTTCCCCTGACCATCGACGGCCAGGGGCAGGTCACCATCGATGCCGGGGGCACGGGAACGGTGATCTACCTGGACACCGACGGTACCACGATCAAGAACCTGCACCTGACCGGTTCGGGCAAAAGCCACAACGACATCGACTCGGGCATCCAGGTCCGGGGCAACTTCAACGTCATCAAGGATTGCATCATCGACGATTGTCTTTTCGGCATCGATCTGCAGCAGTCCGAGAACAACATCATCAGACGTAATACCATCACTTCCAAACCCTTCGAACTGGGCCTGCGCGGCGACGGCATCCGCCTGTGGTACAGCTTTCAAAACAAGATCCAGGACAACGTTTGCACCGACGTGCGGGACATGGTGGTCTGGTATTCGGCGGACAACCAGATCACCGGCAACCGAATGACCGGGAGCCGGTATTCGCTGCATTTCATGTATTCACGATTCAACCTCGTGGAGAACAACTGGTACTACGGTAACACCGTGGGCATTTTCCTGATGTACAGTGACGGAGTCGTGGTCAGGAACAACCACATCCTTCACGCGGCTGGCCCGACCGGGGTGGGGATCGGGTTCAAGGAAACATCCGATCTGGTCATCGAAAACAACGAGATCCTGTACTGCGCGAGCGGACTTTACATCGACCTGTCGCCCTTCCAGCCGGATACGATCAACCGCTTCGTGAACAATACGATCGCTTACAACGGAATCGGCGTGAGGTTTCTCAACGACTGGCAGGGGAATATTTTCAAGAACAACCAGTTCGCCGACAACATGACCCAGGTCCAGGTCGGCGGCGGGAATTCCGCCAACCGGAACCAGTGGCAGGGAAACTACTGGAGTGATTACCAGGGATTCGATCGGGATCGGGACGGCGTGGGGGATACTCCGCACGAAATCCACGTCTATGCCGACCGCATCTGGCAGGATTCACCCTACGCTCAGTTTTTCAAGGGTTCGCCCCTGCTGGAGACCCTGGATTTCCTCGAACGCCTGGCCCCCTTTACCGAGCCCCAGTTGCTGGTCAGGGATCCGGCGCCTAAGCTGAAGAAGGAGGAGGCGGGCATGGATCAGGCGACCAAAACGGTCGCGGTCCCCGGAATCGCCCGCGTAAAATGACCGATCAGAAAAAAACGAAGCCACCGTCCGGTCCGGCCAGCGCCAAGCGCCGCAAGTTCCTGCGGACGGTGGTCATGGCCGGTACTCTGGTGGGAGCATCCCTGATCGGGATCATTCCGGCGGTGCGCGGCTGGGTGAAAAAGCTGCGTCCCCCGGGGGCCCTTTTGGAGGACGATTTTCTGGCCTCGTGCATCAAGTGCGGTCAGTGTGTGCAGGTCTGCCCGGTGGAGGCGATCAAGCTGGCCGACCTGGAGGACGGGGTGGGTGTGGGAACCCCCTGGATAGACCCCCGCAAGCAGGCCTGCGATTTTTCCTGTGACGGACTGCAGTGCGTGCTGGCCTGCCCCACCGGAGCCTTGACCCACCACATCAACTATCCTCATGAAGCGAAAATGGCCGTGGCCCGGGTCGCCAGCCCGGAATTGTGTCTGGCGCGACGCGGGGAAGGTTTCCAGGGAGTCGCGCGCGGGGCGGATTTCAAGGGAGTGCTCCGTTACGAAGAGATCGATCGCTGGAACCCTGTTCCGGTCAAGGATCATCCCTATGATCTGGAGATCTGCGACCTCTGTGTGAGGCAATGTCCCATCGAGATCCGGATCGCCCAGTGCGATGCCGGCAGTCCCCCGGCAGGAGACCCCAACCAGTGCCCGCCCGAGCCGGCCATTCGTCTGGTCGAGAACGGGCAAGTGGACGGCCGTCCGACCTTCACTCCCGAGGTTCTCGCCGGTTGCGTCGGCTGCGGAGTCTGTGAAATGATCTGCCCCGCCGAACCTTCCGTGTTTACCATGGATCTGGCCCAACGTGGGGGTCTGGCGTGAAAGCCCTGGTCGAATCCATCGCTGTTCTGCTGGGCAAGACCCCGACCAAGCCGGACCCCGAGCAGATCTCGGCCAAGGCCCAGGCCGTGCATGAAGGCATGGCCGAAAAGTTGACCAAGGAACTCCATCAGCACGTCAGGGCCGAACGCGCCAAGAAGGCGGCCAGTGCAAAAATATGGCGACGGCGGCGCTGGGCCACCCTGATAACCGTCAATCTGCTGTTCGTCGTGTCCTACCTGCTGGACATCCAGCTGGTGGAAGGCGCCCTGACGGGATCGCGCTTCGTGGGTTTCCACATGGCCGATCTCAACGCCTCGCTGCAGGTCATGCTGGCCTACAAGAAGGTGCTGATCAATCTGTTGATCGGTCTGGTGACCATCTTCCTGATCTGGTGGTTCCTGGGGGGACGCACCTTCTGCTCCTGGGTTTGCCCCTATCATCTGCTGGGCGAGTGGGCGGAGATGTTGCACCTCAAGTTGGTCAAGAAGAAGCTGGTGAAGAACCATACCTTCGATCGCCGCGCTCGGACCTGGCTCTGGCTTACCTTTGCTCTGCTGGCTTTCATCATGGGCTACACCGTTTACGAAACCATTTCGCCGACGGGGATTCTCAGCCGCGCCCTCATCTACGGGCCCGGTTTGGCACTGGCGTGGGTAGCGGCCCTGCTGGTTTTCGAAATCCTCTACTCCCGTCGCGCGTGGTGCCGTTACGCTTGTCCCATCGGTCTGACCTACGGTCTGGTGGGCGTGACCTCGCCCCTGAAGGTGACCCACAATGTGGGCAAGTGTTTCAACGATGGCGCCTGCCGCCAGGTGTGCATGGTTCCCCACGTGCTCGACAGCACCATCCGGGGCCGGGCCAAGGAAGTTCAAACCGATCTCGGCGCCGACTGCACCCGCTGCGGCCTTTGCCTGGACGTTTGCCCGACCGATGCGCTGTCCTTCAAATTCAAGGGATTGGGTAAACTGTAGTGATCCGCATTGAGAACCTGCAAAAATCCTTCCGCCGTACCCACGTCCTGAAGGGATTGTCACTGGCTATCGACCGGGGTGACCGCATCGCCCTGGTCGGGTCCAACGGCGCCGGCAAGACCACGCTGATCCGCTGCCTGCTGGGCGAGTACACCCATGCCGGAAGCGTCACAGTCAACGATCTGAATCCGCGGGCCCATCGTTGCGATGTCCTGGGACGCATCGGTTTTGTTCCCCAGCTTCCGCCTCCGTTGAAGATGGGGGTGGGGCAGTTGATCGACTTTGCCGCCCAGCTGTGCGCCAGCGATTCGCAGCGCATGAGCGAGATCGCCGGCCGACTCGGCCTGGATATCGGCGAATTGCGGCGCAGGCCTTTCGTCAAGCTATCCGGTGGGGAAAAGCAGAAGATTCTGATCAGTATCGCCCTGGGCCGGGATACCGACCTGCTGGTGATGGACGAACCGGCGGCCAACCTGGACCCGGTGGCCCGGCAGGTGTTTTTCGGTCTTCTGGCTGAACGCCGCGAGAAAGTTTCCATGATCATCTCCAGCCACCGTCTGGACGAGGTGGCTGCCCTGGTCAACCGGGTAGTGGAGCTGGATCGGGGCCGCATCGTGCTGGATGACCACGTCGACGACCGGCTGGATATGGCCAGCGTGCTCAACTGTTCCCTAATTCTGGCCGAGCCGAACGCGGCTTTTGCCGGAGCGATCGACGCCTGGGAATTTGTCGCCGGGGACGATGGCCGGATCTGGCACGGTCAGGTGGCCGGCCCGGATCGCCTTCGCTTTCTGGGGATGCTGTCGCGGTATGCGGGATTGATGAAGGGGATCGAAATGAAGGAGGTCCAGCGTGAAGAAAGCCGCTGATTTCCGCCTGTGGGCGGGCGCGATCACCCTGGCTGTGCTGGCTTCGTGTTCCGGAGGATCCGAAACCGGGCCGGGGGAAGTGCGCTGGGATAGAGTGACCTGCGCCAGGTGTATCATGTCCGTCAGTGACCGGAATTTTTCCGCCCAGGTTCGCGGCGGTCCGGCCGAGCAAAAGACCCGGCTCTACTATTTCGACGATTTCGGGTGCGCCGTCCTTTGGCTGAAAGAGCAGCCCTGGCGCGACGATCCCCGCACCGAGATCTGGGTCACCGACGCGGAATCCGGCCAGTGGCTGGACGCCCGTGCCGCCCGGTTCGGGACCGGTTTCATCACGCCCATGGATTTTGGACTGGGGGCCGGGACAACCGATAAGGTCGGGACGCTTGACTTTGAACAAGCGGTTCAGGTGGTTCGGGAGCGTGAAGCGCGTCATCATCGGACAGGTGATCATAAGGATCGCAATTAACCAAGAAACGGATCGGCAATGAGGCAACTTCTCCAGATGGCCCGGGCGGATATCGGCGAGTCCCTGCGGGCGCGGTGGTTCCTGGTTTATACCATCGTATTCGGAGGTATAATGGTCGGGCTGTTCGTCTCCGGGCTGACCGAGTCCCGGATCATGGGGTTCACCGGTCTTTCCCGGTTGCTGGTGACCTACCTGCAGATCACCATGGCCATCCTGCCGATTTTCATGCTCATCACCACGGTGCGTTCGGTGGTCGGCGACCGCGAAGCCGGCGTTTTCGAATACATCCTGGCCCTGCCCGTCGGCATCGGTCCCTGGTACTGGGGAAAACTGGTGGGGCGGTACCTGGTGGTCTTTTTTCCCGTGTTCGGCGCCATGCTGGCGGCCGTCATCTGGGGCCTGATCCAGGGCGTGACCATTCCCTGGTTCCAGGTCCTTTTTTACACGGGGTTACTGGCGTCGCTGGCCTGGTGTTTTCTGGGAATCGGCATGCTGGTCTCGACCCTGTCGCGGTCGACGGATGTCGCTCAGGGGGCGGCTTTCACCATCTGGCTTTTCCTTTTGCTCTTTCTTGATCTCATCCTGCTGGGGGCCCTCATCCAGGAGGGATTGCCCGCCGAGTCGGCGGTGGCCATCGCGCTGGTCAATCCTCTGCAGGCCTTCCGAACCGCGTCCATGCTTCTCTTTGATCCCCAGCTGGTTTTGCTGGGTCCTTCGGCCTATGTGATCCTGGACAACTTCGGGCAAAAGGGCTACCTGGCGTGGGCCATGACCTATCCCATCATTCTGGGGCTGGTGAGTGCTGGAGCCGGGTTCTGGATTTTTAAACGCGGGGACTATTCCTGATCCGTGCCTGACGCCCGGAAGATCAACCAACGCATTCTCAATCTTGTTTCCCATTGTCCCGAATGGCCTCGTATTCCTGTAACATCACCCGGTAACTCTCGGCCGGCATTCCATCGAAAATACAGTTGCTCGTGGAGAAAATGTACGGCTTCCCCACGCCCCCGTGTTTCATGCAATACCGGACCGATTGGCGGATCTTCTCCCGGTCGGTGAACTGCAGCATGCCGGAGTTCACATTTCCCATCAGGATCCAGTCGGGAAATTTCTCGCGCACCTGTCGGATGTCCATGTTTCCCTGGGGGTCGATCGACTGGTAACCATCGATACCGGTGGCGTGAATCTGGTCCAGCAACAGGTTGAGGTCGCCGTCGGAGTGCAACAGGGCCTTTTTCCCCAGGTCGTGAATCGTGGCCACGATCTCGGTGAGGTAAGGGGCCACGAACTCCCCGAACTGGTCCGGCGAAATAAAAGGTCCTTCATTGAAACCGAAATCGTAGGCGAGCAGGAAAAAATCCGCTCCGGCGTCGGCCTGCCGCCGGAGACGAAGTCTGGCCGCGTCACATTTCGCGCGGGCCTCGGCGTGCATATCCTCGGGGTGGTAGAACATCCTCTCCACGAATTGCATGATCTCGTTGCCGCCCGGCATCCAGAATACCCCGTCCCAGTCGTGGGGTACGACCAGGGCCCGTTCACCGACGGCCTTCTTCGTCCTGGTGATCCCGGCCAGGCTGTTGGGCGGCTGCACGGCAGCGTAGTCGAACTCGTCGACCAGGCGCAGCTGGAGGTCGATATGAAAATCTTCGAGGGCCTGCTCGCGCGCCGTTTCCGTCGGATGGGGCGCCTGGTTGACCGCTTGCCAGTCCAGGCCGAAGAACTCCTGGCCCAGCTGGAAGGCGATTTCGAAATGGGGCGGAAAGTCCGGGGCTCCGCCCTCCAGGATCGTAATCAGCCGGTCCTTGTTGGTGACGGCTTTATCGGGACGCTTCACCATGAACCTTCTCCCACTCATCAAAAACCACCAGGGCCGTTTCCGGATTCGCTCCGGCCCCGAACTCGAACTGGGCGATGATCCCGCCGGCCGGATCATACAGGTGCCGCGCCACCTCGCGCACCGCCTCGCGCCCGTCGGCCGGGTTGTCCGAGGTCAACACCCGCTGCCTGTCGATCTCGCCCCAGAAGGTGATCTTCCCCTTGGCGATCCGGCTCAGCTCGGCCATGTCCATGCAGAAGAGCTGGGAATTGACCGCGTCGATACCGATCTCAATCAGATCCTCGTAGATGTCGATGATGCAACCGTCCGAATGCAGGAACACGTACTTCCCGTGGGCCTTGGCCAGCTCGCAATACTCGCGGTACAGG
>RCNF010000825.1_pt1 | contig 16201 bp, 13 predicted proteins | sample 2041311 | NCBI WGS metagenome assembly RCNF01 (sample SAMN09708228, study PRJNA481090) | Marine sediment metagenome, whole genome shotgun sequencing project. | biome: marine sediment; feature: ocean; material: sediment; isolation source: Sewage treatment plant 2 marine sediment (STP2) ... | reverse complement strand
GGAGCAGGGGAGCAGGGGAGCAGGGGAGCAGGGGAGACTTCGTTCCTTATCATGTTCGAATCCAAGGAATGTCATTTCGACCGAGCGAAAGTCGCGGCGAAGTCCGCAGGACGACGCCGGAAGCGAGCGGAGAAACCTGTGCCGGCTCCCTTTCCCCCTTTCTCCCTTTCCCCCTTTCTCCCTTTCTCCCCTTCTTCCATTCTCCGATCCCCGGCACCTGGGTCTGAGAGCGATGTATGACGACTGAGAAAGCAAACATCGCCGATTTCCTGCCCGAGATGGCGGCACGGCTCCCCGATGCACCGGCCATCATCTGCCCCTGGGGGCGGCGCGGCGGACGTTTGACCTACCGGCAGCTCGAGGACCGCACCAACCACATCGCCCGCGGTCTCGAGTCCATCGGGATCGGTCGCGGCGTGCGGACGGTTCTGATGGTTCCTCCGGGGCTCGACCTTTTCGCCCTTGCCTTCGCGCTGTTCAAGGCCGGCGCCATACCGGTGCTGGTGGATCCCGGCATCGGCCTCAAACACCTCAAGGCGTGTCTAGGGAACGCCCAGCCGGAGGCCTTTATCGGAGTCTCCAAAGCCCATGCGGCGCGGGTGGTGCTGGGGTGGGCCCGCGAGACCATCCGAACGAGGGTCACGGTCGGGCGGCGATGGTTCTGGGGAGGCGAGACGCTCAAGGGAGTGGAGGCTCTGGGGGCTTCGTGTCCCACGGCCAAGATCGCCGCAACGGGGGCGGACGATGAGGCCGCGATCGTTTTTACCTCCGGCAGCACGGGACCTCCCAAGGGCGTGGTCTACCGCCACCGCAACTTCACCGCCCAGGTCGAGGCAATCCGCGAGGCCTTCTCGATCGAGCCCGGGGAGGTCAACCTGCCGACCTTCCCCCTGTTCGCCCTCTTCGACCCGGCCCTGGGGATGACCACAGTGGTACCCGATATGGATCCGACGCGGCCTGCACGGGTCGATCCGGCAAAGATCATCGAACCCATCCTGGAGTTCGGCGTGACCTTCATGTTCGGTTCTCCAGCCCTCCTCGACACCGTCGGCCGGTGGGGGCAGGAGCGCGGCGTCACCCTGCCGACCCTGCGGCGGGTGATCTCCGCCGGCGCTCCGGTGTCGCCGCGGGTGATTGAACGATTTCAGTCGATGCTGACCGGCGACGCTGCGATCCACACCCCTTACGGAGCGACCGAGTCGCTGCCCGTCGCCATCACATCGAGCCACGAGATCCTGGGTGAGACCCGGCACGCGACCGACCGTGGCGCGGGTACCTGCGTCGGTCATCCGGTGCCGTCGATCGAGGCTGCGGTGATCGGAATCGACGATGGGCCGATCGCGAAGTGGCGCGATGACCTCGAGGTCGCGACCGGTGAAATCGGTGAGATCGTCGTCAAGGGACCGCAGGTGACCAGGGAGTATTTCAACGCCCCAACGCAAACTGCTCTCGCAAAAATCGCCGATAGCGGGGGAGTACGGCACCGGATGGGCGATCTCGGCTACTTCGACGAAAAGGGTCGTCTTTGGTTCTGCGGCCGCAAAACACAAAGGGTCCGGACGGCCGCCGGGGACCTGTATACGGTGCCCTGTGAATCTGTCTTCAACACCCACCCCGATGTGTACCGCACGGCGTTGGTGGGGGTCGGTGAACAGGGTGCCCAAACCCCGGTTCTGTGTGTCGAGCTCGAGCCGAACACCGCGGCAACCGAGCACCCGCGAATACGGGCGGAACTCCTCGAAATCGGCACCTCTTTTGACCACACCCGGGAGATCGGGACTGTCCTGTTTCACCCTGGTTTCCCGGTCGATATTCGCCACAATGCGAAGATCGGGCGCTCGGAGCTGGCCGGGTGGTCCGATCCGCAGGTGACGTCATGAAGGTTCTGGTCACGGGCGGTGGAGGTTTTCTCGGCGGCGCCATCGTGAACCGGCTGGTGGACCGCGGTGACGAGGTGCGCTCGCTGCAAAGAGGTTCCTACCCGCAGCTCGAGGCACTCGGTGTCGAACAGACACCGGGCGACATCGCCGATCCTGACGTCGTCGACCGGGCTGTCGCGGACAGCGAGATCGTGTTTCACGTGGCGGCGAAAGTCGACCCCTGGGGCGCGTTTGGGCCTTTTCATCGAACCAACGTTGTCGGCACCGAAAATGTGATCGCGGCCATGCGGCGGCACGGGGTGCCGAAATTGATCTTTACGAGCACGCCAAGCGTCGTCCACCGCCGGGGAGACCTCGCCGGGGTCGACGAGTCGGAGCCCTACCCGGAGCACTTTGACGCCGCCTACCCGCAGACCAAGGCGATGGCCGAAATGGCGGTCCTGGCGGCCAACGACGACACGCTGTCGACGATCGCCCTGCGACCCCGTCTGATCTGGGGCCCCGGGGACACCAACCTGGTGCCTCAACTCGTTGAGCGGGCAAAGTCCGGACGGCTCCGCTTTGTCGGCGGCGGCGGCAACCTGGTCGACACGACGTACATCGACAACGTCGTCGATGCCCACATGCTGGCGGCCGAGAAAATGGAGCCGGGAGCACGTTGCGCCGGGCGTGCCTATTTCATCAGTAATGGCGACCCCTGGCCGCTCAAGAAGATCGTCAACGGGATCCTCGGGGCTGCGGGGCTGCCGCCGGAGGAACGGACGGTACCGCTTGGGTTCGCGCTCGCCGCCGGGGCTGTCTTCGAAACCGTGGAACGCGTCGCACCCTTCAAGAACGGACCGCCGATGACGAGGTTCATCGCCCGCAACTTTGCGACGGCTCACTGGTTTGACATTTCGGCGGCGCGACGAGATCTCGGGTACGAACCAAAGGTCTCCATCACAGACGGGTTGGAGAATCTCCGGCTGTGGTTCGATAACCAGATTTGATTGGAGCCGCAGATGGGATCCACCGTCTCGATCGTTTTGCTCGTTGCAGGAACCGGGATCTTCACCGCGCTGATGACGACAGGGCTGCTGTGGCTGGTTGCCGGGAGATTTCTGCGGTCGCGGCTTGCCGCCACCCTCGAAACCGCCGGCGATGCGGCGGCGGAAAAGGTACGGCGGGCTGTTCTGGAGGCTGTGGACGAGGCCCTGCCACAGGTGCGGCAGCAGGTTGCTGGGGGAGTGGGAGAGGCCGGAGAGACGATCCTCCCGCGTCTTCGCCGAGAGGTTCAGGGGGGTGTCGAGGATGCGGTCGACACGTCGCTGCAGAAGGTTCGTGAGCAGGTACGGTCTGGTGTCACGGACGGCATCGCGTCAGCGGTGGCCGGAGGGGCGGTGACGAGGGCCGGTGAGGAGATCCTGCGTAAGAGCGGCAGCGTGTTGGACGCCGGTCTCGATCTGATCCTGGGTTCTCGCGCGAGCGACGAGGACTCCTGATTCTTGCCTGATTGATCAGTCAATCAGACGATATTTCGATCTCCCATCGTCGCTCCAAAAGTGGTATTCTCCTGCGGCACGACGAACTCGTGCAAATTTTCACACGCCCGACGCGTGGCGCGCGACGGACAAGGTCGGAACGGGTCGGCAGCGGTAGAAGGAGAATGACCATGCTCAAAAAGATCGGTCTCATTGGCGGTGGATACATCGGCGGCGTGCTGACCCAGGAGATTGTCCAGCGACGGCTCGCCCGCGAGGTCGGCCTGGTCGACCCGGCCCCGTTTGTAAACCCCGACGATCCGCCGGAGCGGCAGGAAGTTGCCGCCAAGCAGTCGGTGTCCAAGGGCAAGTGCCTCGACATCGCCGAGGGCACGCCGACGATACGCACCGACGTTCGTTGCTACGGTTCCAAGGACTACTCGGCCATTGCCGGGGCGGATCTCATCATCAACACCGCCGGTGTGCCGCGGAAGGCGCGCCCCGACGGCACCTTCCCGACCCGCGAAGAACTTCTGACCATCAACCTCAAGGTCACCAAGCAGGTTGCGGAGGGCATCAAAGAGTTCGCACCGGACGCCACCATCATTTCGATCGCCAACCCTCTGGACGCCATCGTCTACACCCTCGACAAGGCGCTGACGCCGTCCAAGAACAAGCTCTTCGGCATGGCCGGACAGCTCGATTCCGGCCGCTATTGCTACTTCGTGGCCGAGGCCGCCAACGTGTCGGTCGAAAACGTCAACGCCATGGTGCTCGGCGGCCACGGCGACACCATGGTGCCGGTGCGGTCGTCCTGTCTGGTCGGCGGCATTCCGGTCACCAAGTTCCTCGACGAAGAGACCCTGGCCGCCATCGAGAGCCGCACCCGTAAAGCGGGCGGCGAGGTGGTGGGTCTGCTCGGTTTCGGCTCCGCATTCGTGTCGCCGGCGTGGGCGGCGCTGGAGATGGCCGAGGCGATCATCTTCGACAAACGCAAGATCATTCCGGTCTGCGCCAAGCTCGAGGGCGAGTACGGTGTCAACGGTCTGTTTGTCGGCGTACCGGCGATTGTCGGTGCAAATGGCGTCGAGCAGGTCATTGAGATCGACCTCACCGACGACGAGAAGGCAGCCTTTGCCCGCTCGGTCGAAGCCGTCAGCAAGACCTGCGGCGAGGTGGATGGGATGCTCGCCAGCCTCTGATCGCAACCTCGATCGAAGACGACGCTCCCTGCATCGCAGGGAGCGTTTCCGTTTTACCAGCTTCAACCTGAGGACGTTGGCGCTGTTGATGCGCTACAATTCCGCAAAACCGAGACGGAGGGCTGATGGGCGAGGAGATTCGCAGGATCGCGGTCAACACCGGCGGCGGCGACGCGCCGGGTCTCAACGCCGTCATCCGTTCCATCGTGTTGTCGGCCCTTCGCAGGGGCTGGGAGGTGCTCGGAATCCGAAAGGGTTATGAGGGCCTCCTCGATACCACCAAGATCATTCAGCTCGATCGGGACTCGGTGCGTGGAATCACCCATCTCGGTGGGACGATCCTCGGCACCACCAACCGCAACAGCCCGTTCGAATACCCGGTCAAGCTCCCCGGCGGCGAGACCGGGCTGGTGGACCGGTCGGACGAGGTCGTCGAAAATTTCCACCGACTCAATATCGACGCCCTCATCGCGATCGGCGGCGACGGTTCCATGCGGATCGCCAATGGCCTGGTTGCCAAGGGCATGCCGATCGTCGGGGTGCCCAAGACCATCGACAACGATCTCTCGGGCACGGTGGTCACCTTCGGATTCGACACGGCGGTGACGGTTGCCACCGAGGCCATCGACCGGCTGCACTCGACGGCCGAAGCTCACGAGAGGGTGTTTGTGGTCGAGGTCATGGGCCGATACGCCGGCTGGATCGCCCTCCACTCGGGGGTCTCGGCGACGGCTGATGTGGTTCTGATTCCTGAAATACCCTACGACATCGAGTCGGTCTGCGACAAGATCATGGATCGCGAGGCCCGAGGACGCCGCTTCTCCATCGTTGTTGCGGCCGAAGGGGCCCGACCCCGCGACGGCGAGATGGTGGCGAAGGACCAGGGCGCGGGGCGGGAGCGACTGCTCGGCGGGATCGGCGTGCGATTGGCCGAACAAATCCAGCAGAAAACCGACAAGGAGACGCGGACCGTGGTGCTCGGCCACCTCCAGCGAGGGGGCGGTCCGACGACCTTCGATCGCCTGCTGTCGTTGCGATTTGGGGCCGCGGCGGTGCGGATGGTGGCCGAGCGTCGATTCAACGTCATGGTTGCGTTGGATCCGCCGACAGTTCTCGCGGTTCCCCTGGAAGAGGCGACCGAACGCATGAAAACTGTACCACTCGACTGCGACACCATGCTGACGGCCCGAGATCTCGGGATCAACTTTGGCGATCATGGCGGTTCAGGGGTGTAGATGATCGTTTCTGCCTGGTATGACGGCCACAGCACCTACGGACTTCGCGTCCTCGAGGAAGACGTGAGCCTCAACTTCCGTCCCGAATGGACGACCGTCAGTGTCTACCTGCCCGAGGCTTCAGAACCGGCTGAGATCCCGTTGACCCCGAGCTTCTGGGAAGGGTCCCCGGAGCTGCGATCGCCGCAGGTCCGGATCTTTCTGACGCGGAACGAACTCGAGACATGGCAGAAGAACAGACCGCCGCGATTCGAATTGATTCCGCTCGGCGAGGGCGTCTTCCGCCTCGCCTGGATCGTCAAACCGAGGGGCCAGCCGACGTTGCCCTTGACGTGAACTCGACCTTATGGGGTGGTCAGTGGAACCGTCGTGACCGTTCTCGGGTCACCGCTCTTGCGGTCGATGACCGAGGCGTAGACCGCGACTGAACCCGACAGGTCAAGGCGCACGAGAAAACTCTCGACGCCCCCGCAGTCGGCCGACGCGTCCCTGACGGGCGCCAGTTTGTACTGTTGCCACGATCCGCCCGCCACCTCGAACCGGTACGGGAGGAACGCCTCGCGGCCATCGAGAATGACGGATCGTCCAAACTCGTGAGGTACGTCGAGAACCACCTCGACGGGTTCGGCGCCGGGATTGGCGAAGCCGATCACTGTCTCGAAATCCGCGGCGTTCTCGCATGGATTGCGGTGCCACATCAGGGCGGGCAGGAGATGGGCGCCAGCTTGCGGTAGTTGATCGATTGGTGTGGCGTCGAAGGCCTCGCCGCGACCCGACAGGACCGCGCCGGTGTTTCCATTTTCGTCTTTCCCGAGATTAACGAGTCTGCTGGTCACGTGCAGCGGACCGTCCGCCCGCAGCACGAGACCGCCTCGGGCCGAGTCGGCGCAGCCGAGATCTGTGGCAAGACCGGCCGCAGTCCACACCGTTGCGGATTGCGGTGGGACGACCCGCGTCGGCGTCATAAAGAGATCGCACGGGGTGGCTCGTTCGATATTGCCCGGGAGAAATCTGGTGAGTTCGACGAGCACCGGTTGGTCGCCGGGGTTGGTGAGATAGAGTTCCGAGCTCCAGCGGTCGCCGTGGCGGCCATCGAGGTTCAGTGCAAAGACCGGCAGCACGAACTCGCCGGCCGCTGACGGGAGAGCGGCGAGAAGAAGCAACACGACCGGGAAAATTCTACGAAGAAACACGCGCGGACCCTCCAACACGGAACACATCCGTGATCTTCAATTATACGGAACACCGGCCGGTCCCGTTGAGCTGCACAGTGAATCCACTGTTAAACTCGTCGTTCGGAGGACGAACCATGCTGCCACGAGGCGCCTATGCCCCGGTCCCGACACCGCTTGACGGTCGGCTCGAGTTCGACCCCACAGCGTTGCAGTCCCACCTCGCATGGCTGTCCTCCCAGGGGCTGGACGGAGCATTGATCCTGGGTACAAACGGCGAGTTCCCCTCCCTCTCCCTGTCCGAGAGGTTGCGGGTCGCGGAGAGCGCGTCGGCGGCGAATTCCGACCTCCGGCTGATGTTGGGGGTGGGTTCGTGTTCACTTGTCGAGGTCCTGGAGATGGTCGGTGCGGCCGCGGCCCTCGGCTACCAATCGGTCCTGTGTCCACCACCGTTTTATTTTCGTGGGGCGCCGGTTGCGGGGTTCGCGGCCTTTTTTCGCGAGGTGCTCGACCATGCCGAGATTCCGGTGTTGCTGTACCACATCCCTCAGGTCACCGGGGTTCCGATCTCTGAGGAACTGCTCGAGGCGATTGACGGCCACCCCCGTCTGGCGGGCGTCAAGGACAGTTCGGGCGATCCGGCGGAACTCGCGAGGCTCAGCAACCGGTTTGCAGAACGGGTCTATATGGTCGGGTCCGACCGCCTGGTGACCGCCTGCTCACGGGCTGGCGGCCGTGGCAGCATCAGCGCCGCCGCGAGTGTGGCGCCGGCTCTGGTCGGACAGGCGGACCGCGGCCAGGAGGAGCAACGGCAGCTCGACTCGGTCCGCAGCCTGCTCGAGGACTACGGTCTCGGACCGGCTGTGAAGACAATCCTCCGCCGTTGCGGTGTCGGAGAGTATGCGACGCGGCCACCGCTCCTCGGCCTCGACCCGTCGCGTGCGGACGAGTTGTGGCCGGCTTTCTGCGAGATGGTTCCGCACGGAAAGCGACCACGGGGCGGGGATACAGGCGCGCGCTTCAAGCAGGAGTGAGGATGACCTTGCCGAAGATATCTCCTGCTGCGAGCAGCCGGTGGGCCTCCGGGGCACGATCGAATGGCAGGGCGCGGTCCACGATTGGGCGAATGAAACCGCTTTCGAGTGCCTCCCCGAATCGTTTCTGAAATTCCGACACGATACGGCCCTTCTCCGCCACAGGGCGAGCGCGGAGGGTTGAACCGACGATCGTCAGGCGCTTCTTCATGATCAGTGAGAGGTCGAGGTCGGCGTGAGCGCCCCCCTGGAGCCCGATTACGACCAACCGGCCACCGATCGCGAGCACCTCGAGGTGGTGGCCGAGATAGGGTGCGCCGACACAGTCGAGCACGACATCCACGCCGCCGCCGTCGGTGGCGTCGATGACTCCTTTGACCCAGTCGTTGTCGCGGTAGTTGAAGGCTGCCTGGGCGCCGAGATCGAGGCACCGATCGCAGCGTTCTTCGGATCCGGCGGTGACCAATGGCCGTGCGCCTGCCGCCAGGATCAGTTGGATGGCGGCGGTTCCGACACCGCCGCTGCCGCCGTGGACCAGAGCTGTTCGGCCGCTTTCCAGCCCGCCGAGCATGAAGAGGTTGAGAAAGGCGGTGAGAAACACTTCGGGAAGGCCGCCTGCGTCGACCTCCGACAGGCCGCGAGGGACGTGCATCACCGCCGGAGCCGGGGCCACCACCTGTTCCGCGTAGCCGCCACCCGTCAGCAACGCCATGACGCGATCTCCGGTTGAAAAACTGCGAACCTCCCCCCCAACCTCGTCGATCGAGCCCGAGCACTCGAGACCGAGGATGTCGGAGGCGCCGTGCGGCGGGGGGTAGAGCCCCCGTCGTTGCAGGAGATCTGCGCGGTTGACGCCGGCACCAGAGACCCTGATCCGCACCTCCGTCGGTCCGCAGACCGGCGTCGTCACGTCGGCAACCCGAAGTACCGATTCATCCCCAGGTCGGTCGAAAACCACAGCTCGCATGGCATGACTATAACGTGAGTTGGATCTGGCTTGCGTGAAATCGAAACGTCATATCGGGTCATTGAATCGGCACCGCCGAGGGCGCGGTTGCGGGTATTCCCAAGGGGATTTCCCTGAAGGTGGGCCAAGGCCCACCCTACGCCGCACCCACAAATCGGGCGGATAGCAGGGTGGGCCTTGGCCCACCTTCAGATTCGTTTCCCTGGAAGGTCGGGTGAAGATTTCCAACTCCGAAAGAGCAGAGCCAGGCACGCGGCCCGTCGGACGGGCCGGATGTCAGGCACCGCCGCTGCACAAACCGGGGCGGAAATTCCGAAATCCGAAATCCGAAATCCGAAATTCAGGAGTGCAGCGCCCTCTTGTCTACCGCCAGCGCCGCCTCCTTGACGACCTCCGACAGCGTCGGGTGGGCGTGGCAGGTACGGGCAAGATCTTCGGCCGAGGCCTGAAACTCCATCGCCACCGTGGCCTCGGCGATCAACTCTGAGACCCGTGGTCCGACCATGTGGACACCAAGGATCTGATCGGTCTTCTTATCGGCAAGAATTTTGACCGTGCCGTCGAGCAGCCCCAGTCCCTTGGCACGCCCGTTGGCCCGGAACATGAAGCGGCCGGTGTTGAAGGCGATGCCGGCCTCCTTGAGTTCGGCCTCGGTTTGGCCGACCATGGCGAGCTCGGGTTCCGTGTAAACGACGTTGGGGATGACGTTGTAGTTGACGTGACCGGGCTGGCCCGCCAGTTGTTCGGCGAGAGCCACCCCTTCGTCCTCGGCCTTGTGGGCGAGCATGGGGCCGCGCACGAGATCGCCGATCGCATAGACGCCATCGACGCTGGTGCGGAAGTGGTCGTCGATCGCCACCCGGCCGCTTTCGTCAAGAGCGACACCTACCTTGTCCAGCCCGGCGCTCGACGTGTTGGCACGTCGACCCACAGCCACCAGCACCTTGTCACAGGTCAGCTCCCCGACCTTTTCCTTGGAGTCCTCCACCGTGAGCTTGACGCTCTTCTTGAGCACCTTGCCGGCGGTGACCCGGGTCTCGAGTCGGAATTCCATACCCTGGTCCGTGAGGGCGCGCTGCAACGTTTTTGCCGTCTGCTTATCGGCAAAGGGGGCGATGGTGGGGAGCATTTCGACGACCGTCACCGCGGCGCCGAGACGGCGCCAGACGCTGCCCAACTCGAGGCCAACCGCACCGGCGCCGATCACAACCAGACTCTTCGGAACAGAAGAGAATTCGAGGGCCTCGGTGGAGGAGACCACCCGCTGACCGGCGAACGGCAGAAACGGCAGCTCTACCGGCACCGAGCCCATCGCGAGACAAATATTGGCAGCCTCGAGCACGGTTTCGCCGTCGTCGCTCGTGACGGTGACTTTCCCCGGGGCGGTGACCGTACCACGCCCGGTGATGACCATGACCTTGTTTTTTTTCATGAGCCCGGCAACGCCGTCGGTGAGTTCGGTGACGATCCCGGCCTTGCGCGCCATCATCCGATCGAGATCGAGTCGGACGTCACCCACGACGACGCCGAAATCGGAGGCGCGTTCGCGCGTTGCCTCGTAGAATTCGGATGATTCGAGCAGTGCCTTGGACGGGATGCACCCGACGTTGAGGCAGGTGCCGCCAAGTTCGGGGAACTGCTCGACGAGAGCCGTCTTGAGCCCGAGCTGGGCCGCACGGATGGCGCACACGTAGCCGCCGGGCCCGGAGCCGATGATCACAAGGTCAAAGCGTTCCATGCCTTAGATCTCCAACATCATGCGTTCAGGGTGTTCGATGCACTCGACGATGCGTTTGAGGAAGGTGACGGCCTCGCGGCCGTCGATGATGCGGTGGTCGTAGGACATCGCGAGGTACATCATCGGACGGATCGCGACTTCGTCATTGACCGCAACCGGTCGTTTCTGGATCGTGTGCATGCCGAGGATGGCGCTGCCCGGCGGGTTGAGGATCGGGGTCGAGAGCAGGGATCCGAAGACGCCGCCGTTGGAGATCGTAAAGACCGCCCCGGTGAGATCTGAGAGTTCGAGTCGGCGTTCTTGAGCTCGCACGGCGAGGTCGGCGATCCCGGCCTCGATGCCGGCCATCGTCAGGCTATCCGCATCGCGTATCACCGGAACCACCAGACCCTTGTCGGTGCTGACAGCAACCCCGATGTCGTAGTAGTGGTTGGTGACGACCTCGTCTCCCTCGATGTAGGCGTTGACCCCGGGGACTGTCTTCAGAGCGTCAACGGTTGCCTTGACAAAGAACGACATGAAACCGAGGCCGATGCCGTGGCGCTTTTTGAAAGGTTCCTTATAGGCCGTGCGGAGGTTCATGACCGCGCTCATGTCGGCCTCGTTGAAGGTGGTGAGGATGGCCGCGTTCTGCTGCACCTCGACCAGCCGCTCGGCGAGCCTCTGCCGGAGCCGCGACATCGGCGCTCGGGTCTGGCGCTCGCCGGCCGCAATGGACGGCGCCGCCGGTTTCGCGGCGGGCGCCGGCGCCGGTGGCGCAGCGGCTCTTGGCGGTGGAACGTCCTTCGGCGCTGCTGCAGCGCTCTCGATGTATCGGATGACGTCGCCCTTGAGGATTCGTCCGTCCTTGCCGGTGCCTTCAATGAGGTTGGGATCGACGTCGTGTTCGAGCACCATGCGCCGCACCGCCGGCGATAATCCTCCGACCACCGGTGGGGTCTGTGGTGCGGGACCTTCAGCGACTGCAGCCGGGGGCGTCGCGGTCTCAGCGGCGGGCGGAGTCGGCTTGACTGCGGCCGGTGGAAGCTCGGTGGCTGCAGCATCGGTATCGATGGTGCCCACCACCTGGCCGACCTCGACCGTCTCGCCCTCGGCAACCAGGATCGTTAGCCGGCCCGGGTGTTCGGCGTTGATATTCATGGTGATCTTGTCGGTCTCGAGCACCAGCAGCGGGTCTTCGACGGCGACGACCGCGCCGTCGCTCTGCGACCACTCCACCAGCACGCCTTCGGTGATGGATTCGCCGACTTCCGGAATCTTGATTTCGACGGGCATGGGGTTGTCCCTCCTGTGGTCGCGTCCGCTCACTCGATTGTCAGTGCCTCGTGAACCAGCGCCGCCTGCTCCTCGCGATGGATCCCGGGAGAACCGGTTGCCGGGCTCGCGCTGGGGCCGCGGCCGATGTAACGAATCTCGTGGCCGGGGAAGAGCTCCATCAAACGCGGCATCATGTAGGTCCAGCCGCCGCGATTCCGCGTCTCCTCCTGGGCCCACACGATCTCGGTTGCTCCGCGGTACGGTGTCACCACGCGTTCGAAGAGCTTGGTGTGGAACGGATAGAACTGTTCCACCCGAACAATCGCCACGTCCTCTGACCCGGATTTTTCGCGGGCCTCTTCAAGGTCGTAGTAGAGCTTGCCCGAACAAAAGACCAGGCGCTTCGGCGCGTCCGGTGACGTGGGGTCGTCGAGGAACTCCTGGAAGTGTCCGTCGATCAGCTCGTCGACAGGCGACACGGCGCGTTTGTGGCGCAGCAGGCTCTTGGGGGCCATGATGATCAGCGGCCGCCTGAACTCTGCCCTCAACTGCCGCCGCAGGGCGTGAAAGAGCTGCGCCGGCGTTGTCAGATTACAGACCTGGATATTGTCTTCGGCGCAGGCGGCAAGATAGCGCTCGAGATAGGCATTGGAGTGCTCGGGGCCCTGACCCTCGTAGCCGTGCGGTAGCAACATCACCAGCCCGCTGACCCGCTGCCACTTGTCGAAGGCCGCGGTGATGAACTGATCGATGATCACCTGGGCGCCATTGGCGAAGTCGCCGAACTGCGCCTCCCAGATCACCAGCATGTCGGGCTCGACCAGTGAATAGCCATAGTCGAAGCCGAGCACCGCCGCTTCCGACAACATGCTGTTGTACGCGCAGAATCGCGCCTGGTCGGGTTTGATGTGCAACAGAGGGATGTAGATCTCTCCGGTCTTGGTATCGAACCAGGCGGCGTGACGGTGAGAGAACGTGCCTCGAATGCTGTCCTGCCCGCTGAGACGGACCGGGGTGCCTTCGTACAACAGAGTGCCGAATGCCAGGAGCTCGCCCAGCGCCCAATCCACGTTGCCCCTGTTTTCCACCGCCTCGCGCTGCGATGTCAGACGGCGGGCCACCTTGCGGTTGAGGTTGAAGTCCTCCGGAACGGTGGTCAGCGCGCTGGTGATCGCCAGGAGCTCGTTGAAGGGCGCGCCCGTGTTGGTGCAATCGAAGCAGTAGGGGTGGTCGAACTCGGTCCAGATACCTTGAAAGGCGTGCTTTTCCTCTTCGATGGCGCAAGATTCTTTTGCGCTTTGAAACGCTTCGAACAGGCGTCCCTGGAGAGAGTTGGTGAGTTTCTCACTCTCGTCGAGAGTGATGTCGTGGGCGGCCTCAAGCTGGAGCTGGTAGATCGACCGGGTCGACGGCCGATTGTGGATCTTCTGGTACATCAGGGGCTGGGTGAAGGCTGGTTCGTCGCCCTCGTTGTGGCCGTGCTTGCGGTAGCAGACGATGTTCACGACAGCGTCTGCACCGAATAGCTGACGATAGCGCAGGGCGAGATCGACCACGTGCACGACGGCTTCGGGATCGTCGCCGTTGACGTGAAAAATCGGTGCGTCAACAAACTTGGCGATGTCGGTCGGATAGCGGGTGGAGCGGCTCTCTCCGGGCAGAGTCGTGAAACCGATCTGGTTGTTGACGATGATGTGAACCGTGCCGCCGGTGTTGTAGCCCTTGAGCTGGGACAGGTTGAAGGTCTCCGCTACCAAACCCTGGCCGGCAAAGGCGGCATCGCCGTGAATCAGTAGCGGGAGGACCTTTTTTCGATGAGTGCCGTCGCCCCGCCGGCGTTGCTTTGCGCGAGCCCGCCCTTCGACGACCGGGTCCACCGCCTCGAGGTGGCTGGGATTTGCGGTCAGGCTGACGTGGACCTGTTGCCCGTCGACCGTCACATAATCGGAGCTGTAGCCGCGGTGGTACTTGACATCGCCGTCACCGCCGTAGGGATCCGGCCGCACGTTGTCCTCGAACTCGTGGAAGATCATCGAATAGGGTTTACGGAGGATATTGGCGAGGACGTTGAGCCGCCCGCGGTGGGCCATCCCCATGACGACCTCCTCCGCGCCGGTCGCGGCGGCCGTTTCCATGAACTGGTGAAGGGCCGGGATCAGGCTTTCGGCGCCTTCGAGCGAAAACCTCTTCTGGCCTTGATATCGACCGTGGGTGAAGCTCTCAAAAAGTTCTGCATCGATGAGCTGGCCGAGGATGCGGTGCTGCTGTTCTCGGCTCAGTTCAGGTCGGTTGCGAACAGGCTCCATCTCGGCCTGGAGCCATCTCCTGGCATCCATGTCCTGGATGTGGATGTACTCCGCGGTGGCTGTGCGGCAGTAGGTGTCGCGAAGCACACCGAGGATCTCCCGCAGCGTTGCCTGTTGCCCGCCGCCGAGGTGGCCGGTGTCAAAGACCTGCTCGAGGTGTTCTTCCGTCAGACCGAAGGTCTCGAGATCGAGGAGGGGGTGGCTGTCAAGGTTGTCGCCGAGTGGGTCGAGGTCGGCGAGCAGGTGGCCGATGTTGCGGTAGGCAAAGATCAGGCTGGCCACCTTTGACTGATCGGCAGCTCTTTCTGACGCGACGGGGCCCGACGGACGGTAGGCGAGGTCGAACCCGGAGAAGAACAGCTGCCATTCCTCATCCAGGCTGTTGGGATCGAGCTGCCACTGTTCGTACATCTCTTCGACGTAGTCCGAGCTCGCCAAAAGCGAGATGCTCTTCGGTGTGGGCCGTGATGGTGGATCGGTGGCCAAGTGTCTTCCCCCAGGTCTTGCCGTCGCCGACTCGTCGCGGCGGTCGCTGTCAATCCATAACGTAGGCCAGGATTATGGCATTTCCACACAGCCTGCGTATATCCCGGATTTTTCGCGAATGATCCGGGATAGAATACCGGCATGAATTCGCTCTCCCGCGAAAAGGTCGAATTTCTCCGCGTCCTCGCCGCGAGAATCGTACCCGAAACGACTGATCTTGACGGCGCCGGGTTAGATCGCTTCTTCGGCATCATCGATGACGCGCTGGCGAGTCGGGAGCCCTCGGTTCGGCAGCAGTTCGCGACCTTTCTGGGCGTCGTGAAGTGGGCGCCGCTGCCGCGCTACGGCGGGCCCTTCGACAAACTTTCGGGCGACCGCCAGGATGCGGTCCTTCGCTGGTTCGAAGATTGCCCGGTGGGGCTGTTGCGCTCGGGAACCTGGGGCCTCAAGGCGATGGTTTTTATGGGCTACTACGGACAGCCTGAGACCAACCATCTGGTGGGTTATGACCCTGGCGGCCCCCGTGCGTGAGCACCAGTACGACATCGTCATCATCGGCTCGGGGGCGGGCGGAGGTGCGGTCGCCAGGGAATTAGCGCCCCTGCGCGCCGAAGGCGTCCGCGTCGCGGTCCTGGAATGGGGCCCCAAACTCGCGGAAGCGGAATACACCGGGCACGAAGTGGAGATGTCGAAGAGACTCTATTTCGACTCCGGCGGGACCTTCACCAAAGACCGAGCCCTGACCCTGGCCTATGGCCGCGCGTACGGCGGTTCGACCGTCATGTACACCGGCACCTCGCTGACCATGCCGGAGGAAGTTGTCGAGGCGTGGAATGTTCCCGGGCTCGAATTCTCGGATCTCCATCCGCGCGCATTGAAGTACCTCGAGGACAACAACGCCCATCTGCTGGCGCCCGATCTCATCAATGACAACAATCGCCTCTTTCTCGAGGGTTGCAGCGAGCTCGGCTACCAGGTCGAGCAGTTCCCGATCAACGTCAAAGGCTGCCTAGGATCGAGCCTGTGCAACCTCGGGTGTCCCAACCAGGCCAAACAGGGGACCCACCGGGTTCAGCTTCCACAAGCCGAAGCCCAGGGCGTGGAGGTGATCACCAACTGCCGGGTGACGCGTATCGGTGACCGGGTCTGCGAAGCGATCGTGGCGGACCCCGGTTTTGGGGAGGCGTCGCGGTGGGAGGATGGTGAACACCGGGTCAGGTCCAAGGTGGTGGTGGTGTGTGCCGGAGGCGCCGTCAACTCGCCCGCGCTCCTTCTGAGTTCAGGCTTCGGTGATCGCCTGCCTACCCTCGGCCGCTACCTGACGCTGCATCCGGCATTGATCCTGGTCGGGGAACACGAGAAACCCTTGAGCAACTTCAGCGGCCACCCCAAGAGCTACTACTGCGACCAGTTTCTGGCGAGTGAGAGGTTTCTCCTCGAGACCTGTATGTACTTCCCGTTTGT
>RCNF010000823.1_pt1 | contig 16207 bp, 8 predicted proteins | sample 2041311 | NCBI WGS metagenome assembly RCNF01 (sample SAMN09708228, study PRJNA481090) | Marine sediment metagenome, whole genome shotgun sequencing project. | biome: marine sediment; feature: ocean; material: sediment; isolation source: Sewage treatment plant 2 marine sediment (STP2) ... | reverse complement strand
TCCGTGGAGACCTGGGAATTGAGGGAGCCGTCGTCACCGACTCCGCCCCGCAGCCAGTAGGTGAGCTGGGGGTTGGTGGCGCCGGAGAGGTCGAGCTCGCCGGCGAGCTCCATGGCGAGCTCGGAGCGGGTGCTCATATAGCCGTTGTAGGTGGAGCGGGCCGACTGGAGGCCGGAGTGTGGGTCATCGGTGGACGGCGCCCACGAGCTGGTGAGCCAGTTGCCGGTGCCGGTTTCCATGTCGTCGAAGAAGGGCAGGGCGACAGCGCCCGAGTGATCGGTGATCGTGAGCTCGTCGATGTACCAGCCCTCGTCCACGATGGTGCCTCCAGTGATGACGCTGAAGCGGATGCGGAGGTTGGTCTCGTTCTTCCAGGTTGAGAGGTCGATGGCCTGCTGCACCCAGGAGGTGCGGGGGCCGGTGGCTGAATAGAGCCGGTACCAGGTGCTGCCATTGGCGGAGACCTCGACCCAGGCCCAGTCGTTGGCCATGCCGTAACGGTCCCAGAAACGAAGCACAGGCCAGGTGGACCCGACCATGTTGACGGCGGTGAGGATGTAGGTGTTGCTCGAGATGGGGGAGTTGTCCCCGGGAGAGTCGTTGAGGGAGAAGCTGCCGCTGTAGGCAGCCGTGCCGTCCGGGCCCCAGGCGCCGTTGGTGTCCCAGTTGTCGAGGCTCTCCATGGGATCGGACACCGGAAATGACAGCGGGACGGTGGTGGCCATCCGCTCGTTGGACGGGGTAGCGACCTGGCGGGTGTTGTAGGTGAAAACCTTGTAGTAGTAGGTGGCGCCGATAGACCGTCCGATGTCGGTGAAGCTGGTGTCGGTGCTTGTGGTCGAGGAGAAGACGAGGTCGTTGGCTGTGGTGACGTTGGCGGCGGTCGAACGGTAGATCTCGTAGCGGTCGAAGTCGCCGAGAGCGCTCTCGGTCCATGACAGATCCACCGATTTGAGGTGGGGGACCGGAGCCGCGAGGTTCACCGGTTGAGGCATCTCTTCGATGGAGACATCGTCGATGTAGAGATCGGACCGGCCTTCATAGTTGCTGTTGGAGTTGAGGAACCGGAATCGAAGACCGCTCTGCAGATAGCCGTCGAGGGGGACCTGGAACCGGGTCCACCCTCCGGACCAGTACTGGGTGATGCCGCCGTTGGGAAGCGAGGTCCAGATGAGACCGCCATCGGTGGAGACCTGGGTGTTGAGGTAGCCGTCGTCACCGACGGCGCCGCGCAGCCAGTAGGTGAGCTGGGGATTCGTGGCGCCGGCGAGGTCGAGCTCGCCGGCGAGCTCCATGGCGAGCTCGGAGCGGGTGCTCATGTAGCCGTTGTAGGTGGAGCGGGCCGACAGGAGACCCGAGTGCGGGTCATCGGTGGACGGTGCCCAGGAGCTGGTGAGCCAGTTTCCGGTGCCGGCCTCGAAGTCGCCGAAGAAGGGCAGCGAGACCGGACCGCCGGGGTGCTCGTCGATGGACAGATCGTCGACGTACCATCCGTCATCGACACCGGTGTGGTTGGTCGAAACGCCGAAACGGATCCGGAGGTTGGTTTCGTTCTTCCAGGTTGAGAGATCGATGGCTTGCTGCACCCAGGCGGTGCGGGGGCCGGTGGCCGAGTAGAGTCGGTACCAGGTGCTGCCGTTTAGCGAGACCTCGACGTAACCCCAGTCGCCGGTGTCGGCGAAGGCGTAGCGATCCCAGAAAGTGAGCACCGGCCAGGTCGAGCCGGAGAGGTCGATGGAGGTCCATGCGCTGCTCGTGGTCGAAAGTGTGTAGGTGGTGCCCGGAGAGTCGGTGAGTGACCAGCTGCCGCCGTGCTGGTCGGTGTCGGTGGCTGCCCAGTCGCCGTCGAGGTTCCAAGCGTCGAGGGAGCCCTCGAAATCCTCCGAGAAGGGGTACGGGTTGCCGCCGGTTCGGGCGGTGCTCTCCGAGGGGCTGTCAGGAGAAAACGTGCCGTACGGGCTCACCGCGTAGACCCGGTAGAAGTAGTCGGTTTCGATGGCGAGCCCAGTGTCGTTGAACCCCGTGGTGTCCTGGTCGTGGATCTCGGCCACGAGCGTCGATTGGATCCCGACCCCGGTGGCCGGGCTGCGGAACACCGCGTAGTGCGAGAAGAGCAGGTCGTTGCAACGCGACCAGGTGAGCCGGATGGAGTGCGAGGTGACCAGGTCGAGAATCGGCGGATCGACCTCGGTGGGGCTCTCCGCCACCGAGATGTCGTCCACGTGCCAGCCGTCGGCCGGGGCCGACGAATCGGTGGTGATACGGAAACGGACGAAGACGTCGTTCGAAAATGTGTAGGGATCGAGCTCGAACCGCTCGCGAAGCCACCCATTGGACGACCCGTTCGTGTAGACCGCCTGCGGTGTCCACGAGTTGGCGCCGTCGGTGGAGATCTCGACGTTGGCCGAATCGCCCGACAGGAAATCCCACGTATGGACGAAGCTGAGGACCGGATCGGTGGCCGAGGTCAGATCGATGGGGCCGACCAGGGTCAGAGCCTGGGAGGCAAGGCTGTTGCCGTAGTCGCCGCCGGGCGAGTCGGACCAGGCGTGGCTGCCGGAGAAGGAGGCCTCGGTGGAGAGGGCCCAGGGCGGGTCGGCGGTCCATGCGGTGTTGCCGCCCTCGCCGTTGTCGAGGAAGGGATAGTCCATCCCGGCCGGAGTGGCAGCCGACTCCTCGTTGCTCAAGCTGTGGAGCTCGTCCGAGGTCACCACCATGACCACATAAAAATAGGTCGTCTTGGGGGTCACGGTGATGTCGGTGTGGGTGGTTGTGGCGATGGCGGTGATCTCGGTGACCAGGGTTGCCGTCCGCCAGTCGAACCCGGCGCCGGTTCCGCGGTAGACGCGGTAGGCGACGAAGGCCGGTTCGGCCGATGCGCTCCAGGAGAGGTCGACCGAGTTCGGCGTTACGGCCGATGGAGTCGCCATGGTGACCGCGGCCGGCGCCTCGGCGATGAGCACGTCGTCGATGTACCAGCCATCGGCGCTGACGGTGCCGTCGGTGACGATGCGGAAGCGGACGCGGACGTCGTTGTAGCCCGCGATGGCCGAGAGATCGATCTGCTCACGCGACCAGGTGCCGAGGCCGCCTGTGTAGGTCGCCGCGGGAGCGCTCCACGATGCCCCGCCGTCGGTGGAGGTTTCGACGTAGGCGAAGTCACTGCCGTCCTCGAGCGCGTGGCGGTGCTTGAAGCGGAGAACCGGCGCGGTCGCCGTCGTCAGATCGATCGACGTTGCCAAACTCAGGGATGCGTCCGTCGACAGGCCGTAAAAGGTCGACGGACTATCGGTGACGGAGTAGACGGGCGAGGCGTAGAACGCCGTGGTGTCGCCCCACGGAGCATCGGCGGTCCAGGCGGCAAGCCCGCTCTCGAAGTCATCGGCGAATGGATAGCCGGCGCCTTCGACCGTCGCTACCGCTCCCATGAGTAGGATGAGCGAGAAGATTCCTGACAGAGCTGACGTGGCACAGCAGTGGCGATTCATGGGTCTCTCCGTTCGTGTTGTCGCGCCGATTGAAACAAGCTGTTGAAGAGAGTGGCCCGAATCGCACACACCATCGCCGCGGGGTGTTTCACCCGCGGATGCATCTGGTTTTTGTGTGCAGAACCTGGTTCTCGCCACTCGCTTCGCCCTCCGAATGCCAGAGGGATTGCAAAGGTGATGCCACGAATCGGTGGTGGAATTCGACTCGGTTCAAGAGCGGTGGTGTGTGTTTTTGGGAAGCCGTTCTCGAAACGAGACACGAAAATGAAACCTGAACAACGACGCAAGAGTGACGCGCCGCCTTCGGGTTTTTCGTAGCGCCGACATTCCATCGGACGGGTCTCGGTCCCGGCCCCGGACGCTGCCCCGGTCACGGACGCAGAGTCCTGTCATCTCCGGCCTTCTGGGCCGCCTCCGGCGACCCAGCGTCGCGCGAGCAGCGTGGTCATAGGAGAAGGCCGGGAGGTGTGTGACCACGCTACTCGGGCGCCGGCGGCCTCCTTCTGAGCCGGGAGAGATGGTTTTCAGCGTTCTTCCCGTGGAGTGCCCGGTATGACAATGTGCGGGAGGGGATGCAGAGCCGGAAGTCTCATGGGGCACATTGTCAAACCCCGCACGTCCCGGTGAGCTTTTTTTGGCGTGTTTTGAGCGTTCATGGTTTCGGGTGGAGGAGACGCCAGATACCGGAGTACTCGTCACGGGCGCTTTTAGGAAGCTGACAACATCTGCTGCCCCGGTCACTGCCCAAGCAGAATCCGCTCTAAAGCTCCGTGCCGCAGAACTTGCAGTGTTTGGCGTCGGCGTCGTGACCGTGGGCGCCGCAGCCGGGGCAGGCGCGGCCGGTGACGGCCTTCTTTGCGGCGACCCCGGCGAGTTCAACCGATACGATTCCGGTGGGGACGGCGATGATGCCGTAGCCGAGGATCATGATCAGCGAAGCCAGCGCCTTGCCGAGGGGGGTCTCCGGGGCCATGTCGCCGTAACCGACGGTGGTCATGGTGACGATGGCCCAGTAAATGGAGAGTGGAATGTTGGAGAAGCCGTGTTCCTCGCCCTCGATGAGATACATGGCGGAGCCGACGATGACCACGATGGTGAGCACCGCGCCGAGGAAGACGATGATCTTCCGGACGCTGGCCCGCAGTGCGGTCATGAGCTCGCTGGCCTCGCCGACAAAGTGGACGAGCTTGAGGACGCGGAAGACGCGCAGCAGCCTCAATCCTCGAATCACGAGCAGCGACTGGGCGCCGGGAATGAGCACACTGAGATAGGTCGGGAGGATGGACAGCAGATCGACGACTCCGTAGAAGCTGCGCGCATACTGCCAGGGCTTGTCGACACAGTAGAGCCGCAGCAGGTACTCGATGGTGAAGGCGATTGTGATCGCCCACTCGAAGGCGCGGAGCCATGTGCCGTACTCGTCGTGGATCCAACCGACGCTCTCGAGCATCACCGCGAGCACGCTGGCGATGATGAGGATCATCAGACCGACATCGAAGGCCTTGCCGGCCGGTGTGTCGGCGCCGAAAATGATTTCGTGCAGTCGTTCGCGGAATCTCTGAGAGTCAGTGGTCATCTGTTCAGGGAAAGTCTATCAGGAAGTGATGACTCGCTCAGCTCTCAGTCCCAGAGCCGGATGGGGTACTCGCCGTTGTCGACGAGATCGGTGATGAACTTCCCGGCCTGCGCCCGGTCCTGCGGGAAGGTGATGCCGCACCACCGGCCCTTGTGGCGAAGGACCCGAACCCGCGCCCGGTTCTCCACGATCATCCCCTGAACGGCATCGGGGATGAGAAATTCCCGCCGGCTGTCGGCCGTGGTGGCGTCGTCACGGAGAAAGTTCAGAAACCGCATCCGCAATTCGGTGAAGATCTCGGGTGTGAATCCCCACATGTTCATGGAGACGAGCGTGTCGGGAGGCACCTCGTGTTCGATGCCCGATGAGTCGGTGTAGATACCGCCGTCGGATTTCTTCGCCAGTTTCAGGATTTCGACGATCCGTTCGAGCCACCTCTCATTGCCGGCGCGACAGAGCCCGCGTGAGACCGGCCCCGCGTCGGATAGGGTCGGTCCGACCTCGAAGCCCGCCAATGCGAAGGTCGGGATCGATCCGGGATCGGCTGCCTTCATGAAGTCGGCCAACACCCGGAACGCGTCGCGGCCGTAAAAGTCATCGGCGTTGATCACCGCGAACGGACCACCGATGGCGGGTTCCACGGCGAGAACGGCGTGACCGGTTCCCCAGGGTTTGCTGCGGTCTTTCGGTGGTGAAACGCCGTCGGGAAGATCCGTGATCTCCTGGAACACGTATGAAACGCCCACGCGATGGGCCAGGCGGGGACCGAGTGATTCCCGGAAGTCGTGTTCGGTCTCCCGGCGGATCACGAGCACGATGTGGTCGAATCCGGCCCGCAGAGCATCGAAGATCGAGTACTCGAGCAGAGTCTCGCCACCGGGGCCCACCGACTCGAGCTGTTTGAGACCGCCATAGCGGCTCCCGATCCCCGCCGCCAGGACCACGAGCGCAAGTCCTCGCGGTGTTTCTCTGGCTTTCCGGCGAAGACCTGATCCCGTCATCACTGCTCCGATCCAAGCGTTGCGTCGAGGGGAGAACCTGTAGATTGTAGACGAGGTCAGGGCGCCACGCGGCCGCCGGGTTGCCGGGTCCCGCCGTCGGAACCGACGACCCAGAAGAACTCGGCGCTCACGGGACCCCAGGTGCCGGCGGCATCCTTGGCCCTGACGAAGAGAGTGTGGCGACCCGCATCGAACCCGGTTGTATCGAAATCAAATTCAACCCTCTCGTAGCTGGAATCGTAGGCGCCGTCGGCCGGCAGCATCAGCCACGATCGGCCGGGGTTCGGATGCCAGGGCGGGTGATCGACGAAGACCCGGACCGCCACCACGTCCTGGATCGGTTCGCTGCCGTTCATGATCTCGTATTTCGAGTCGTCGGCTCGGCCTTCGATTCTGAGCGCCTGCCCGCCATAGACCCTGGCACCATCGGGGAGTTCGAGGCTGGTCATATCGGGTCCCGATGGGGTGATGTAGGGCGTGCGGGCGATCTTGGCGGCGTAGCGGAGAGCCCTGAGGTTGTCCGGCAGGATTCGGGTCTCGAACCGATTGCAGTCCTGGAAGAAGGCCGTGCCGAGTTCGAAGAGGAAACTCGCAACCCCGAGGTCGCCATAGGCGAAATCGATGGCTGCTCCATCCAGGGCGCTGAGGGCTCCAACGGGCTCGTAGCCGTTGAAGAAGGCCAGCTTCCTCCCGAGGGTCGTAAGCGACGATCGGTTTGGAGCGGGCGCCAAGGTGTGCAGCCAAGGCCAGTAGATCTCGCGAGAGTAGCTGTGGAGGTCGATGAAGACGCCGGTGGCATCGACCGGTGGATCCGGCGTCCATTGATCGGGAAAGATGGATCTGAGGTAGTTCTGGACCGCCCGGGTCTCGGGCTCCGATGCGCCACCGGTGCCGTGATAGGTCTGGTCGCAGCCGTCGGTGCTCGATAGACCGCAACAGTTCCACTGGAACTCGAAGTTGCGATTGAGATCGATGCCGCGGTCGTCGGTGTCCCCACAGTGGTTGTTGTTGGCGTTCTTTCGCCACCACGAGCCCAGTTCGGCGCGACGTCGTCCGTCGGGATTGAGAAAGAGCAGCAGGTGGATCTCGTGCTCGTCGAGAAGCCAGGTCGCATCGGCGTCGGTGCCATAGCCTTCAAGGAGTTCTTCGGCGAACCGCGTGAGGAGTTCAGGCGCGGGGCACTCGCGCGCGTGAATGCTCCCTTGAACGAAGATGATCGGCTTGGAGTCGGGCGCAGCCGGTGTGCCGACGCCCGAGGTGAGCTTGTTGCCAAGCTTGAGGACCATCAGGTCATCGCCCTCGAACCCGGGCTCCCATCCCGAGTGGACCTCCCAGGGATCGCCGATATCTATCCACTCGGCCAGGTCGGGGAAGCGGGAGACGAGGCGCTCGACATCGGCGAAGGTCTCGTCGACGGTTCGATAGCAGGGCAGGCCGACGATGCCGGCCGTCTGGCCCTTCAGCCGACGAGGAGGTTCGCACCTGAGGGCGGTGAGATCGTCATCCACAACCACTTCGAAGCCGGCGTCTTCGAGTCGGAAGAGACCCTGTTCGTCGACATCCACCACGAGATATTCCTCGGCGCGGTTGATCTCCCAGGGATCGGTCCATCGGGATACCTCGGAGACCATGTCCGGGTGGTCGAAGTAGGCGCGTACGACCACCACTGGGCAGTCGAGGGTCGACTCGTTCGTGTCGGCAATTTGCCCTGTCACTGGAAGGGCGCCGAGCACGCATGCACACAAGAACGATGCAAGAACAGCCGGAGTTGAGGTCATCTTCATAAGGTGGAAGTACGCATTCGATCTTGATGGGTTGGACCCCGTTTGTGAAGACATGTGAAAGAGGACCCTTGAATGTTGAAACGCTCTGTCATCGGTGCAGGATATACCGATGACTCCGGCGGGATCAGCCGATGAGGACTTCCATGGATTGGTAGCCGGCGTCCTGCATGGCGTCCATGACATCGGCGGCGTTGTCGGGGCAGAGTGCGATCATCGAACCTCCGCCACCTCCGCCGGTGAGTTTGGCGCCCAGAGCGCCGTTCTCGCGGGAGATCTGGATCAGCTCTTCGAGCTCCCAACTCGAGACCTGGATTCCGTTGAGAAGACCCTGACAGACATTCATGAGCTCTCCGAGGCGCTCGAGATCAAAGCGTTTGATGGCGTCGAGGGCCTGCCCGGTGACGGCGTCGATACCCTTGAACATGGTGTCGTAGACATCGCGGTTGCGGTGACGGCCATCGCGGACCCGAGCCACCATCTTGGCCGTCAAGCTTTCAACACCGGTCAGGCCGATGACAAAGGTGAGGGGTTCGGGAAAACGCAGCGAGTGGATCTCGGGGGGATCGCCCCTACGGTAGACCAGGGGCTGGCCGAAAGTCGCGACGGTGTTGTCGATGCCCGATGGTGTTCCGTGTGCCACGCACTCACACTGGTAGGCGAGCTTGTTGACCTCGTCATCCGAGAGCTCCAGCGAGAAGTGCCGATCGATGGCGCGGATGATGGCCACCGCCACCGCTGCCGATCCTCCGAGGCCCATGGCGCGGGGCATTTCAGAGAAGACCTCGATCCGCATGGGGCGGTCGGTGAGGCCGAGTTCGCGCAGCACAAGCGCGGCCGGTTTCTCGAAGGAACGCTGCTTTTCCGGATCCATCCGCAGCCGCTGTTCGACGCCCCACCGTGGGACGACCAGCCAGACGCCTTCATCTTCGTCCACCACCCTCGCTCGAACCGCCAACGGCACCGGTGCGGCGATGGCGCGGCTGCCGTAGACGACGGCGTGCTCGCCGAAGAGGATGATTTTGCCATGGCCGGCGGAGAGCTGATTGCGCTCGTCTTGGTTCAGAGCCCGCCCCACCGTGAGCTTGACCTGGTCGATGATCTCCTCGGCCTTCCAGATCTTGATCTCGCCCGACTCGACGAGGCGCTCGACCACCGAATCGAAAATCTCGGGAGTGGCGCCGGCCGCGGTCGCGACGCTCCGCGCATGGAGTGTCATGTGTCCCCGCTGGATGCCCTCGGTGACGAGGGCGCGCAGAGCGGAGAGGTTTTGGGCGAGACCCACCGTCGCCATGACCTCGGCGAGTTCTCGGGAAGATCTGACCTGCGTGAGGCGCAGGTTCATGGCCACTGATGGGTTGGACTGGAGTGGTCCGCCGACGATGCCGACCCGCAAAGGCATTTCGAGCTCGCCCACCAGCGCGCCATCGTCTGTTTTGGTCCAGCGCGAGAGCGAGGTGTAGTGGGTGCCGCGTGCTGCAAAGGCGTGGGCGCCGGCCTCGACGGCCCTCCAGTCGTTGCCGGTGGCCAGAGCCACCGCATCGATGCCGTTCATGATGCCCTTGTTGTGGGTCGCGGCCCGATGGGCGTCGACGGAGGCGAACTGGCTCGCGATGATGATCCCATCGCGGACCTGCTCGCCGTCGAATCCGTTGCCGGCCAGCCCCTCGGTGGGAATCTCGACGGTTGCCCTGACCAGCGACCTGTCGGCGAGGTTCGACAGGATCCGGAGAAAGACCTTTCCCCCGGTGAGGCTCTCGAGGAATGAGGCCACTCCCTCACACATCGTGTTGACGAGGTTGGCGCCCATTGCGTCCCGGGTGTCGACGAGCAGATGGACGATGAACATTTCCATCGTATCGCTGGTCGCCGGGTGGAGGACGACCTCGAGGTCGACGGCTCCGCCCCCGCGAGCCACCATCCGGGGATGGAGGCTGTTGGCGAGGTTGAGGACATCGTCCTTGCGGCGCTCGAGGATCTGCCTGGCCTTGCTCGAATTCGGCACGTCAACCAGCTGGATCTGACCGATGAGGATGGGGTCGTCGCTCGAGGTCGAGAACCCCCCCGCGGCGCGTGCGGTCTTGGCTGCGAAACTGAGGGCGGCGACGATGGAGGGTTCTTCAACGGCGAGCGGCACGACATAGTCTTTTCCATTGATGAGGAAGTTGACGCCGAGACCGACAGGCAGGCCCATGACCCCGATGACATTCTCGATCATGTTGTCCGCGTCATTGACATCGAGTACCGAGTCGCCGTTGAGCAGGGCCCTGTAGTCCTGCGACGAGAGAAGGCCCTGATCACGAACGGTCCGAACTCTCTCCTGGACCGAGAGCTTGTGGAAAGATGGGAAGAGGGACTTTCTCAAGGCTCGACGGGTTCCTTTCCGATAACCGGATAGCACTCAGATGCGTGAATCTTCGGTTTCCTCGGTGTCGTGACGCTTGGTCCCGCCCTGAGGGGCCCGCCGATCAGGTTCAGGGCGTCACCATATCCTCAATCATCGCGGCGGACAAGACCAGGGGCGTCTGAGGCCCGGTGTAACGAGGGATCTAATTCTCGCGGGGGAGGCTTCGCAGCGCGTCGATGGGACGCCGGTCCGGCGCCATGAGTTTGATGGCGCGACGATACGCTTCTCTCGCCTCTTCAATGAGATCCATCGCTTTGAGGATCTCGCCCTGGTAGAAGTGCGCCAGACCGGCCCTCGGGTCGATTCGCAGCGCCTTTGCGAGTTCCGAAATGGCGATCGGGCCGGCAGCCTGCGGGTTGAAGAGATAGCGGCAGTGGGCGAGTTCGGCCCGGTAATTCCCATTCTGCGGGTCGAGGTCCGATGCATAGCCGAGTTGTTCGAGGGCTTCGCGGTAGTTGCCCTCGGCCAAAAGGGCCCGGCCGTTGCGGAACTGAACCTCGGGATCGAGGAGATCGGTTTCGATGCGGAAGGGGTCGGCGGCGGCTCCGGGGCGCTTCTGGTCGGGGCTTCGCCGTTTTTCGAGCAGGGCCTGCCTGCGGTCGGGATTGGTGAGATCGCCGTAGGCACGGGCGCCGGCGAGAAAGACCCGGGTTGCGTCTTCGCAGAGATCGTCGGGATAGCTCCAGGGTGCGAACCTTTCGGCGAAGTCGAGAAAACGCTTGTGGGCCTCCCGGCCGAAACCATCGGGGTCGAGCCCCAATAGCTCGAAGGGGTCTCTGCGACGGTAGTTGAGCACCATTTCCATGAGTTCATCCCGACGTTGGCCGGCGGGTTTGGTGGGGGAAGATGGTGTTCCCTGAGCCGGGACGGCCGTGGTTGTTTGAAACTTGGGGCTGGGTTTGGTGGCGGGCCGGGCCGGCGGCGTGGGGCGGGTGGGCCGTTTCATTCGAGGGATCACCTCGACGGTCACGACCACGCCGATGAGACTGAAAGCATAGAGGATCCGGGTGAGATCTTCGTAGGGGATCTCGGTCTTCGAAGCGAGTTCGTCGATTCGTGCCGGGCGCTTCGTGAGGGCCTCTGATACCGACAGCTGTTGCGGGCTCATCCTGATTTCATCGAGGGAGAAGAACGGCTCCGGGTGCAGGGCCAGCGGTTTCCCGACGAGATCACCGATGGATGAGTCCACCTGTTCCTGGGTGGCAAAACGGGAGACGCCGAAGAGGATGAGCTGCGGAACATTCACCTTGAGTGTCGAGTCGACCCGGACGGGGGTATTGGACAACCGATAGTCGCCCTGGAGCCACGAAAAGCCGTCCAGGAGTTTTTTGGCCAGGTTCTTTTGCAGGACCTTGCGCAGCTCCTCGGCGGTGATGAGACTCTTTTCAATGAGGACGTCTCCGAAGAGAACCCCTCGCGAGCAGGATTCGGCAAAGCACTCGTTGGCCGTCGTTTCATCGAGTAGTCCGCCGCTCTGCATGAAACGACTCAGGGTTTCGTGGGAAAGGTTCGATCTGCACTCGACGGGCACACCGCGTTCAATGACGATCTCCTTGACCAGGGGTTGGCGTGAGATCGACAGTTTGACGCTGCGTTCTGCGCGGGCGAGAGCGTAAAGCAGCACGGCAAAAGGCACATCTTCGAGACTGCCCTCGTGGTGTGTGGCGATTCGCTCGACAGCGTCGTCGGACAAGATCATCGATAAATGGTATCAGCGAAACGGTATCAGTTGATCAAGTTCGACTGTATCTCGTGCTCCTTGATGCGTGTCGTGAACTCTCGGGCGAGGTCGTTGGGGATCGGAAACGTCAAGTGGTACTGGGCGATCCGCCAGATGCCTTCTTGGAGTGCGAGCACGCCGGTGCCGCGGCAGACTCCATAGGTCTCGTTCCACAATATTTCGTCGAACCAGGCCACCGATTCCCCGGGAGCGAAGGCAATGTGGCGCTCGGTCACGGTGTAGGTCCAGCCTCGGCCTTTGGAAAAATACGGTTCGGCAAAGGCCCTGAACTCGTCGACGGTCCAACGTTCCGACGCATCGGTGCCGATGTAGATCGCGTCATCCGCCAAGAGATTGAAGTAGGTTTTCCCATCGGCCGAGGCGGCGGCTTCGTGGAAGGCGGTGAGAACCGCGTCGACCGCGCGGACTTCCGGTGTCGTTTCGGCGCCGAATGCGATCCCGGGCGCCAAGGATCCGATGAGAATCAGGATTGAGAGCCGATGTTGCATGGTTGCCTCCCCGGGGCATTTCGTCATGGATACTCAGGACGGTCGGACGACAAAGAATCCATAGCTGTAGAACTCGGAAAAGCGGCGGAAGGTTTCGATCTCGTTCTCCGCCTCGTCGGCGATCTCGGTGGCGAGGGTGTCCTCGGTACTCCCCGGGCCCGCGCGGGGCAGGGTGCCGTAGATTTCGAGAAAGAGCTCAAAGGTTCGGGCGTCGGCGAGATCCATGGCCGAAGGATAGCACCCGGTATCGACCACCACAGACAACTGACCACGGATCTGATGGCGGAGAACGTGGATTATTGCTGAAACTGTCATCGCAGCGTAAAACTCGACAACGGAGTAACTTGACGGATGTAGGATGTCGAATCGGTGAAATCTGCGATTGATTCGCAGTGGATAATCGAGGAGGCATGAACGTGAAACGAACACTGGCATTGGTGTTGTTTTTTGGTTTGACGTTTGGTGGTGTGTTTTTGGTGGGCGCCCAGGAGGCGGACCCCGCCGCGGAAGAAACCGAGACCACCGTCTCGGAGACTGAGGGTCGGGTCTTCAAGGATGAGATCGTGATCACAGCCGGTCGCCAGGAGACGGCGTCGGGCGATGTTGCCGCGCCGATCACCGTGATCACCAGCGAAGACATCGAGATGCTCCAGCCCGAGAAAATGGCCGATCTCTTCAAGATGATCCCGGGTGTCGAGATCCAGGGCGAGGGCCCGTTCCGCGGAATTCCCGTGATTCGTGGTCTTTCCTCAAACCGGGTGCTGATTCTGGTCGACGGCCAGCGGCTCAACAACGCTCGTGAGTCGACCACCTTTGCCGGCATCCAGCCCGCCCTGGTCAATCTCGCTGAGGTCGAGCGCATCGAGGTCCTTCGCGGACCCGCGTCGGTGCAATACGGCTCAGACGCCATCGGTGGTGTGGTCAACATCATCACGCGACAGCCGGATCTCGGCGGCGACCAATTCAAGATCGGCGGCAACGTGTCGTACGAGTACGGCACCTCGTCGGATTCGCAGCATGGCCAAGCCCTCGTTCGTGGAACCGGCAAGGGAATGAGTTTCCACCTCGGTGCCTCGATCCAGGATGTGAGCGACTACAAGGCCGCCAACGGGGCTCATGAGGACGAACGCTACGAGAGCTATACTTTCGAGGATGACACCGTGCCCAACAGCGGCATGGAGCAGAAGAACTTCGATGGCAGCTTCAGCATTCTGACCGGCAGCCAGGGTGTCTTCAAGGTCAACGCCGAGGTGGTGCGGACCGAGGATGTTGGCTTTCCAGGATTCGATCCCGTGACGTCCGGCATCGACATCTCCTTTCCCACGTTTGACCGGAACAAGCTCGCCGCGGCCTGGGAGTCGGGACCCACGGGGTTCTTGGATGACCTCACGGTGAGCGCCTGGTACCAGTACGTCGACAAGGAAAGCATCCGCAACTTCAACTTCGGCGCGTTTTTCCAGAACCAGTACACCAGGTCCGAGATCGACAGCATCGGCTTCAATGCTCAGGGCATCTCGACCTTCGGGATCAACCATCTGACCTACGGCCTCGATTACTATCAGGACGATCTTCACGACACCCAGCTGACGGAGACACCCAACTTCATGACCGGCGGTGTCAATGTATCGGATGAAGTTTCCGTTCCCGACAGCACCCAGCGCGGGATCGGTCTCTATATTGGTGACAGCATCGACGCCTCCTCAAAGTTGAACTTCAACATCGGGCTGCGGGGCGATACATTCAGTTTCGTCAGCAAGGACGATCCCCGCTATATCGGTGAGCCATTCGATGTGACCGACTCGGCGCTCTCGGGCAATCTGGGCGTGATCTACAGCGTTACCGAGCATGTCAATCTCACGGGTTTGATCGCCCGGGGCTTCAGAACCCCCAACATCCAGGAGAGGTCCTTCACCGGTCTCGCGAGCACGGGCGACACCTGGATCCTGCAGAATCCTGATCTGACCTCCGAGTCATCCTGGAACTACGAAATCGGATTCAAGACTCGCTACGACCGCTACTCGGGCGGGCTCAACTTCTTCTACAATGATCTAGCGAATTTCATCGGCCTCGAGTTTCTCAACCCCGGGGACCCGGGGTATGAAAATTGCCCCCCAGATCTCGATTGCTCGCAGTTCCAGAACATCGAGAAAGCAACGATCCAGGGCGTCGAGCTCGATCTCGAGGTGATTTTCGCCAAATGGTGGACCATGTTCGGCACATTCGCCTATCTCGAAGGCGACAACAAGACCACCGGCGAACCGCTGTCGTCGATTCCGCCGTGGAAGGTGATCGGCGGGGTCAGGTACCAGCGATCCGCCTGGTGGGCCGAGGCCAATGTGCGATACGTGGGCGCGCAGTCACGGCTGCCGGCCGATGATCCGCGGTTCGAGAGCGGAACCGAGCCGTTCACGGTCTTCGACATCCGCGGAGGCTATGACTTCAAGTTCGGGCTCGGGATCCTCGTCTCGCTCGAGAACATTTTCGACGAGCTCTACAACGAGCCCTACAACAACCGGCCCGAGCCCGGGATGAACCTGCGGGCGACACTGCGCTATCGGTTCTAGTCGAGATCGCATTTCCGAGAGACTCACCGTCGCCGGCCCTCGGGCCGGCGGTTTTTCTGTATTCAGTGACAGGATCAGCGGCAGGAAGCGGAACTGAAGGGCGGCAGCGGTTGCTGAGGCGTTGTCGGTGCACAATGCCGAGCCCGGCACGTCCCGGTGTGGCGAATTTCCCGTGTGTTCAGCTACGGCGTCGGGGAGTGGAAACGCGATGCGACGGCGCGGGTGGTGTGGTGCCATTTGTTGCATTGTTCGGCTATGAGCGTCTCAGGCGAAGGTGAATCGTTGGTGATGACGACTACGGCGAGGCCGCGGACCACCTCGATAGACCGCCCGATTCAAAGCCATCGGCGAAGATCGCGTCGGCCCGATAGGTGAAGAGCGATACCGTCGATGAATTCGCGCTACCGTAAACCCAGCTCACCGAACCATCGGGACGGCTCTGAAATGAATCATCGCGGTTGCCCCACGCAATCCCGTGACCGCTCACCGGATCGGGGCCATCGATGATCGATCCGGTGCCCGAGACCACCGCCAGATAGAACTCTCCGGTGTTGGACATCCGCCAGCCCACGAGATAGCGTTCGCCGCCCCCGGGGCCGTCGGGAAGCCGCGCCATGACGGGGTCACGTTCATACGTTCCTGTGGTGTTGGTCAGCCACGTCAGGTTGGTTCCCCCGACGCCTCCGAAACGAACGAATCCGACCCCAAAACCATCGCAGCAGGGTTTGTCCATGGCGTTGAAGATGGCTTTCCACTCGTTCTCGCCGGCAGCCGCCTGCCCGAGTTGGAGCGACACCAACCCGCCGCCGTTTCCGTCTGACGCCACCAGGTTCTGCGAATTGTCCCTAACGAGGCCTTTGGAGGGATACATGTCTGAGGAGCAGAGTATGGCAAACCCGAGATTGTCGTCCCATTCGATGAGTTCGGCCATGGAATGAGAGCAGCCCCACTCCCAGCCCCCGATGACGGCGCCGGAACCGTTGACATAGCGGAGCTGATCACCGTGATGAGTGGCCATCCACGATCCCGTGCCGTAGACCGTGTAGTAGGCAGCGTAGGTTCCGTTGCCGTGGGTCAGCCTCGAGTCCCCCAGCCAGTCATCGAACTCGGTGTTGCCGGTGTCGACGGTGGTTGCCCACTGCTGGGTCCCCGCGGCGTTGT
>RCNF010000821.1_pt1 | contig 16224 bp, 15 predicted proteins | sample 2041311 | NCBI WGS metagenome assembly RCNF01 (sample SAMN09708228, study PRJNA481090) | Marine sediment metagenome, whole genome shotgun sequencing project. | biome: marine sediment; feature: ocean; material: sediment; isolation source: Sewage treatment plant 2 marine sediment (STP2) ... | reverse complement strand
GCCGCCTCGACGGTGGCGCGAACCTCACCGGCGGTCGAGGGCTGGGGAGCATTGACGGCGAGGACAACCTTGACTGTAGTGCCCTCGATCTCGAGGTTGCGGATGGCTCCGGCCTCCACAAGGCCGGTCGCAGCGCCGGGGGCGGTGATGTCATTCAGTGTCTCGAGGACCTGTTGCTGGGTGAGCGCCATGGAAAAACCTCCGGGTGTGCCGTTGTCAAACAGACAACGGTCGGAGAGTTTACCTCATTTCAATGGCTGGCCTTTGGGAAGGTTCAATTGAAACCGGGTTTCAGATCTCGATTCAAGCGCCCACCCGCCGCAGGGATTCGCTCCGGTGACGTTTCCCCCAACTGTCATTTCGACCGAGCGTAGCGAGTGGAGAAATCTCTTGGGAGAGACGCCTTCACTTTAGAGAACAGAGACGCGCAGGTGCGACGGTTTCGAGCGTTCGAGCGAACCCGGTTTTCAGTGCGCGTTTCCCGTGAGGAGCCACCTTCAACATTGTTGGCTCGAGACACCTTGCCGACGGGGATGTTGATGTGTCCAACAATATTGAAAATGGCACCTCCGCCGCACGAAGGTAGGCAGTCCCCCTTTCCCCCTTTCTCCCTTTCTCCTCTGCCCCTCTGCTCTCGAGAGGCGATACAATCCCCGACTGTAAAGGAGTGCTGATGCCTGAGGTTGTAAGTGGTAATGTGACCCTCTATTACCAGGATGAAGGCTCAGGACCGCCGGTGCTGCTGATCCACGGCCATACCCTGGACCGTCGTTTGTGGGACCCCGTCGTGCCGTTCCTGCTGGAGGCGGGGCTGCGGGTCCTGCGGTTCGACCTCCGCGGCCACGGCCGCAGTTCCAGACCGGACGTCGGATACCACGTCAGTCATCACGCGACCGATATGGGGGCGGTTCTCGACGCGGCCGCCGTCGGCACGGTGGTCGGGGTCGGCCACTCCATTGGCGGCGCTGTTCTCCTCGAGGCCGCGGTGACCATCCCTGAACGATTGACGGGCCTCGTCCTGGTGTCGCCGGTCATGCCCGACCGGCCCTTCGAACCGGCATTCATGGAGAACCTCCGAGAGGTGGCGCGGGTGATCCGGTCCGAGGGCGTCGGCCCCGCCATGGAGGGGCCGTGGGCGCGGAGCCCACTTTTCGAGCACTCGTTTTCAAAACCGGGTATCCGTGAGGCGGCCGGCGCGATCACGCGAGATTTCCCCGGCGCAGAGTACCTCGCCACCCACCGTGACCGCGTCGAACGATCGTGGAACGTGCCCGGTCGGCTCGCCGAGATCACGTTGCCGACCGTTGCCATTGTGGGTGAGTGTGAAATGCCGGGCTTCCGGGCCTACGCCGAGGAAGCGGCGGCGGGCATTCCCGGTGCACGCCTCGAAGTCGTCGAGGGCGGTGGGCACCTCCTACCGCTCGAAGAGCCGGAACGCGTCGCGGCTGTAATTGGCGCGATAGCGGGTGCCAGGCTTTAGAAACCTGGAAAGTTATGAAACTGGCTGTGTTGATTGATTCGATAGAAAACTTTCCAAGTTTCTAAAGCCTGGCACCCTCAACCAAGCTCGTTGTGGATCACCCCGGCAAGCCCGTCCGCCAAAGCCTCGATCTCCGCTGCGTCCTCACCTTCGATCATGACGCGGGCCAGAGGCTCGGTCCCCGAGTAGCGCAGCAACACCCTACCTCGTCGATCGAGCACGCGGTTGGTCTCTGCGAGTTGTCGTGAGACTTCGGGCAGCTCGTCGAATGGCCGCATGCGGGCCACCGGGACATTGATCAATATCTGTGGCAGACGGTGGAGATCGGACAGCGAGGACACGGGCCGGCCGAGAGTTGCCGCGATCGCGAGGACGTGCGAACCGGTGAGGAGGCCGTCGCCGGTGACTCCGTAGAGAGAGCAGATGATGTGTCCCGACTGCTCGCCGCCGAGCACCGAACCGTATTCGTTCATCGTCAGCCAGACCGAGCGGTCCCCGACATCGCACCTGACGATCTCCATGCCCTCGTCGGTGAGTGCGCGTTCGAGCCCGAAGTTGCTCATCACCGTGGCCACCACGCGTCCGTCCGGGAGCCGGTCTTCGGTCTGGAGGTGGCGTGCCCAGGCAAGCAGGATGTCGTCACCGTCAAGCACCGACCCGTGTTCATCCACCAACACCACGCGGTCGGCATCGCCGTCGAGGGCGATGCCGGCGTCGGCGCCCATCTCCAACACCGTCTCGGCCAGGTGGCCGGGAGCGGTCGCGCCACACCCGTCGTTGATGTTGTCACCGTCGGGCGAGGCGGCAATGAGGGTGACGCGCGCCCCGAGGCGCTCCAGGTATTCGCCGGCGATTCCGGAAGCCGCGCCATTGGCGGTGTCAACCACCACGTGGAGTTCGGCAAGGGGCGTGGGCGTCTCATGGGTTGCGACGAGAAGATCGACGTAGCGTCGGCCAAGCCCCCGATCGATCTCCGGGAGGGCCCGGCCGAAAAGTGGTTGAGTGTTCTCGAGACGCTGTTCGAGGTGGCGCTCGATCTCGTCCGCGACCTTTTCTCCAGTCGGACCGAGAATCTTGATGCCGTTATCGCGGGCCGGATTGTGCGAGGCCGAGATCACGACGCCGGCGGAAAAATCATCCTCCCGGCAGAGCTGAGACACGGCCGGTGTCGGGAGAACTCCGCCCCACACGACGTTGCCACCGCCAGCCTGGACACTCGATGCGATCCACTCGGCGAGATCCACCGTGGATCTCCGTGTATCACCTGCGAGCAGGATTCGCGGAGCTCCACCGACGCCGGAGAGGTCGGCAGCAAGGGCGGCGCCGAGCCGCCGGACGGTGTCTTCGTCGAGCGGCGGTTCATATGCCCGCCCTCGAATGCCGTCGGTTCCAAAAAGAGTCTTCATGGCCTACTCGCCGTCCGTAGCCTCGTCGGGCTCCGGGATGGGTGCGATATCGACGATGATCTGGAGGGATCCCAAACCGAGCATTCGCAGCAGCGGATCCGGCAGCATGGGCTGGACCATGGCCTCCACCGGGCCCGCGGCCCCTTCGATCGAGATCGGACTGGTGTCGATAGATTCGAGCGCGAGCACGAGGCTTTCAGGCCCCTGAACGGTGTACTGAGCGGGAATGGCGCGGATCCCCGCAACTCTGAAGCCGGGTGCCGGAACGCCCTCGATCAGTGGTCGGACGGAGACGATGCGGGTCTCCTGACGCTCGAGCTCGAGGGTGATCGCCGACGGGTCGACGCTGACCACTTCGACCTCGGCCGGCAGCGGGATATCGCGTTCGTTGATCGGGTAGGAATTGAGCCCCGGTCTGGCGTCTGAGAGATCGAGCAGAACCTCCGGCGGGTTGTTGGAGTCGAGGGCGCGGGTCAAGGGGCCGCGGAGCTGCAACGACACCGTGTCGGGTACGCTCGAAGTCAGGACCAGGTCACGTGGGATGTTGACCAGGGTGAGCCGGGCCTTGACGCCGCGGACGGAGATATTCTCGATCCGCTGTGCAGCGAGGATGTACCACAACAAAAAGGCGGCAATCAGGGCTGCCAGAAACTGGATCGGGTGTTGCGGTCGGAGGCTCACGATTTTGCCTCCTCGAACGCGCGCATCTGGAAGAGGTACTCGGCGAGCGCGTTGCGCAGGGTTGTCTCGTCGAGCGGTCGCAACAGCTGGCCTTCCACAGCAAGCGAGATGGTGCCGGTCTCCTCCGAAACCACCACCACCAGGGCGTCGGTCTCCTCGGTCAAACCGATAGCCGCGCGGTGGCGGGTTCCGAGTTCGGAGGAGAGTTCGTGACTGGTGGTCAACGGCAGGAAACAGGATGCCGCCATGATCTGCTCGCCCCGCAGGATGACCGCACCGTCGTGCAACGGGGTCCCGGGAATGAAGATGTTGAGCATGAGATCGTAGGAAAACCGCGCCTCGAGAGGGATGCCGGTGTCGGCCCACGCCGCCAGCGAATCGCGGCGCTCGATCGCAATCAGCGAGCCGATGCGGCGGGAGGCCAGGGCCTGCACCGCAAGCGCGAGCTCGTTGAGCATGATCGGGCCCTCTTCGGGCCCCCGGCCCCAGCGCAGGAACGAGGTGGAGCCGAAAGCGGTCAGCATGCGCCGGATTTCTTGTTGGAACAGGACGATTATTGCTATCGGCAGGAAGCCGAGGAGGGAACCGAGGATCGTCGACAGAGTGATGAGCTTGAACGACGAGGCCGCAAGATAGAGACCGAGGATGATGACGATGCCCCACATCATCTGCATCGCCCGCGTGCCCTTGAGCAACACCAGGAGGGCATAGATCAGGACGGCCACCGTAAAGATATCGGCGATATCGGCGATCGAGACCTGGAGGTCGGTAAGATCGCGAAGGACGCCGATGAGCCAGTTCACGCCGAAACCTCGTGAACTCTCACCGCGATCTCGAGGAACTGCAGCACGGCCGCCGGATCGTGGACCCGCACGACGGTGCGGGGGAGGCCGAAAATCGCGATCAGGGCACCCAGGGTGCCGGGCAGGCGGTCCTCGACAGGCGCGCCGGTGAGGCGGCCGATATAGCTCTTGTTGGATGGCCCCACGACGATCGGGTGACCGTGCGCTGCAAGATCCGGCACAGCCGCCAGGAGCGCGAGGTTGCCGTCGTCGTTCTTGCCGAAGCCGATGCCGGGATCGAGCCACACCCGGTGGTGCGGAATACCGGCGGCTCCCGCCGCCTGAGCGCGATCGACGAGATGGCCGTGGACTTCGGCCACGACGTGGCGGTACTCGAGGTCAGATTGCATGGTGCGCGGCTCACCCCGTAGGTGCATGAGCACGATGGCGGCTCCGTGTTCAGCCACCAGTTCGAACATCCCGGGCTCGGACCCGGCGGTGACATCGTTGACGATGTCCGCACCGGCGTTGAGAGCGGCTGCGGCGACCTCGGTCTTCGAGGTGTCAACCGACAGCACGGCGTCGGGAGAGGATCTGCGGAGCTCGGAAATGACTGGAACGACCCTCCGTCGTTCCTCGGTCGCGTCGACCGGCGAGGCTCCCGGGCGCGTGGACTCTCCACCGACATCGACGATCGCAGCGCCGCCTTCGAGTAATTTAAGGCCGTGCCGAACGGCATCGGTGGGTGCGACGTGGCGGCCGCCATCGGAAAAAGAGTCGGGCGTGCAGTTGAGGATGCCCATAACGGCCGGCCGCGGGCGCGGCCAGAGCTGATCGAGGCGGCGTGAACGACGCCCGGCATCCAACCTCACGCTGATCCCACCACCTCGCTTTCGGCCCGTTGCTTCTGGCGCTTGATGCTTTCGACGTCGATGTTCGAATTCTCGGCGATAAGATCGTAGATCTCGTCGCCGTCGAGCACTTCGTGTTCGAGAAGGGCCATCGCGATGGCTTCGAGAGCGTCCTGGTTGCTGCCGATCAGCTTGTACGCCCCCTCGTAGGCGACGGTGATGAACTTGCGGATCTCCTCGTCGATGCTCTGTGCTGTCGATTCTGAATAGTCCTGGTGGCGGGCGAACTCTTTGCCGAGGAAGATCGACTCCTCGCGTTTGCCAAAGGTGAGCGGACCCATCTTCTCACTCATGCCCCACTCGCACACCATCTTGCGGGCCATTTCCGTGGCGCGCTCGAGGTCGTTGCCGGCGCCGGTCGTCATGTGTCCGGATCCAAAGATGAGCTCTTCGGCAAGACGGCCGCCCATGAGCACCAGGAGGTTGGCCTCGATATAGGCTTTCGAGTAGGTGTAGCGGTCCCCGAGCGGCAGTTGCTGGGTCAGCCCCAGGGCCATGCCGCGGGGAATGATGGTGACCTTGTGGAGGGGGTCGGCTTCCGGCACCAGCACCGCCACCAGCGCGTGGCCCGCCTCGTGATATGCGGTGAGGCGCTTCTCCTGCTCCGACATGACGAGGGAACGGCGTTCCGATCCCATCATCACCTTGTCCTTGGCGAACTCGAAATCCGCCATATCCACCTTCATCTTGTTGAAGCGGGCGGCTCGGAGGGCCGCCTCGTTGACCAGGCTGGCGATGTCTGCGCCCGAGAACCCGGGTGTTGAACGGGCGATGATCGCCATATCGACATCCGACGCCATCGGGATCTCGGTGGTGTGGACCTTGAGGATGCCCTCGCGGCCCTTCACGTCCGGCGGGTTGACGACGATGCGCCGGTCGAATCGGCCCGGCCGCAACAGCGCAGGGTCGAGAACGTCGGGCCGGTTGGTGGCCGAAATGAGGATGACCCCTTCGTTGGATTCGAACCCGTCCATTTCAACCAGCAGTTGGTTGAGCGTCTGCTCGCGCTCGTCGTGGCCGCCGCCGAGACCGGCGCCGCGGTGTCGGCCGACGGCATCGATCTCGTCGATGAAGACGATGCATGGAGCACTTTTTTTGCCCTGTTCGAAGAGGTCGCGCACCCTTGAAGCGCCGACACCGACGAACATCTCAACGAAGTCGGATCCCGAGATCGAGAAAAAGGGCACGCCCGCTTCGCCCGCCACGGCCTTTGCCAGAAGGGTCTTTCCCGTGCCCGGCGAGCCCATCAGGAGGACCCCCTTGGGGATCTTGCCGCCGAGGCGCGTGAACTTCTTCGGGTCCTTGAGGAATTCGATGATCTCCTCGAGTTCCTCCTTGGCCTCGTTGACCCCGGCGACGTCCGCGAAGGTGACCTTCTTCTGGTCCTCGGTGAGCAGCCGCGCTTTCGACTTGCCGAAGCTCATGGCCTTGGTCCCGCCCGCCTGCATCTGACGGAAGAAGACAAACCACAGACCGACCAGGATGAGCAGCGGCGCCCACGAGAGGAGGGCGGTGAGCATACGGCCGTCGGACGGTTCTTCAACCTTGATCTCGACGTCCTGGGCGCGAAGGTCCTTGATCAGGTCATCGTAGCCCGGGCTGTAGGTGTGGAGATCGTAACGCGGCGCCGTGGCCGACTCTTCAGCCGCACCGGTGGTGCGCACAAAAATCTCGTCCCCCTTGATCAGGACCCTTGAGACCTTGCCGTCGGCGACCCGGTCGAGCAATTCTGAAAAAGCGATCTCCTGGCTGGTGGTTGAGTAGCCTCGAAGCACCTGCAGGATCAGCAGGACCCCCACCAAAATGACGATCCACATGAGTACGGTACGAACGGTCTGATTCACTCTTCGTTATCCTCCGGCTCCCATCGTTGTGACGGGGCCTTTGGGAAACCCGGTTGACCACCGGTATTGTTCCCTGATGACTCGGTCCTAGTTCTCGTCAACGATGCAAAGATCGGGGAGGTTCGTGTGCTCACCGTGGCCCGGACCGAGGCCGTAGCCGACAAGGAACCCGTCGGGGACGTCGTTGAAGACCGAATACTTCGCGCTGAGATTGACGCTGCGAAGCTGCGGTTTGTCAACCAACGCCACCACCTCGATCGTCGCTGGGTTCTGTTGGCTGAGATGGGTGATGAGGTAGTTCTCGGTGATGCCGGAATGAAACACGTCTTTGAGCACCAGGATGTGGCGGCCGGAAACGTCAACCTGGGTCGCGAATGTCAAGCTGACAACCTCGCCGTGGGCGCCGATCGACGACGACACACTGACGAACTCGTAGTCCACCGGACGCGGGAGGCACCGCGCGAGATCGGCGAGAAAAAACGCCGCGCCCTTGAGCATTCCCACCAACACCAATTCGCGGTCCTGGTAGTCGCTGGCGATGGCCTCGGCGACTTCACCCACCCTATTTCGGATATCGTCGGCGCTAAATAACACTCGCAGGTCGCTCACGACGTAGTACCTCCACAACATGGCTCGCGCCACTCGATGGTTCCGGGCCCCGCCATACCCCTGGAATCCATTGAATTCTATCACTTTCGCAGCATACCGGCCACGAGCTGCGAAGGTGGCGCGGCAGCTTTCTCGCGAGGAGTCTGCTGACCCGGGCGGGTCTGCCGTTGACTTCGACCACGTCGGTTTTTGCGGGGCTTCTGACCTCGAGGCCGGCCGGGTGATCGGTGTCAAAGCGCCAACGCGCTTCCGGATTCGGTTCCTGTGCCGTGGCGAGTCGGATACACCAGCCCGGCAAGGGCAGATCGACGCAGACATTTTCCACGAGGTCGACGCGATAGGGTTCGGGTGCGGAGGGGGGCTCCAGCCACAGGGAATCGCCCGCCCTTCGGAGGCACCATCGACCACCGAGAGTCACGGCCCGAACCTCGGCGTTTTCGATCAAGGCCGCAAAGAGCTCTGCCTGACGGCGCGTGACCCGTGTCAGGCCGATCCTGGCGGCCTGGGCGTGGAGCCACCGCGCCCGTAGCGGAGGCGGCAGGCCGGCGACAGCTGATACCGGTACGCCGCCTTCAGGCTCCCACGGATCGATCCAGGATCCGGTGGCCTCGAGCTGGCTCGAAAAGTAGCCATCGTCGCGTGCGAGGGCCTCGGCGAGATGGACGAGGTGGGATCGAAGCGACGGGCTTGCCTCCTCGAGCCCCGGCAGCAGCTGGTGTCTGACGAGGTTGCGAAGGTGGTTCGGGTCGAGGTTCGAGCTGTCCTCCCTCCAGGTGAGCCCCTGCTCCTCGAGCCATGCCACGAGATCGGCGCCCGACCACCCGAGAAGGGGTCGTATGACCGTTCCGGTGTCTTCGACGATTCCGGCCAGTGCCCGCGGCCCACCGCCGCGCAACAGCTGAACCAGGACGCCTTCGGCCACGTCGTCACGGTGGTGGCCGGTGGCGACCGCCTGACATCCGGTTGTACAGGCGAGATCGAGCAGGACGCGGTAGCGGAGGCGCCTCCAGGTCGCTTCACGCCCGAGGACCGCCGGTTGATGAGGATCGATTTTCAGCAGGTGGAAAGGAACCTCGAGGTCGGCGCAAAGGGCCGCACAGAACTCCGCGTCGCCGTCTGCTTCGTCGCCGCGGACGCCGTGGTGGACGTGTGCGGCCTGGAGATCCAGCGCGAGTTCCGGGCTGCGCAGAAGGTGCAGCAGAGCGACCGAGTCGGCTCCTCCGGAGAGGGCGATGAGGACCCGCCGTTTGACCAGATGGGGGAAAACGGTCCGGAAGTGCTCGAAAAAATCGACCGGGAGCATGCGCCATCATAACCAGCTCGACCGGGAGGAGCGGAAACTGGTGGCGGTGGGTGGACTTGAACCACCGGCACAGGGCTTATGAGACCCCTGCTCTACCCCTGAGCTACACCGCCCGATCGAGGACTATACCCGGAGTTCGTTTTCGTGTCGAGAGCCGTGCTGTCAACGAAAGAGCCGATCGAGTTATACTGAGCCGTATGCCAATGGAGCAGCTGGAGGAGTTTCAGAAGTGTCCGCTTTGTGGCCTCGAGGTGCCGGAGAGCGATTTGCAGGAATGCTTCATCTGCCATGCAGTCTACTGTCAATATTGTTCGCTGAATGACTATGGCCGCACATTTTGCTCGACCCGGTGCCGCGGGTTCTTTTACTGGGGCGATGGCGACAACGACGAGAAGGACTATTGATCACGATGGGTCGACGACACGATGAGCTGATGGAGAAGGCGGAATCGGTTCCGGTCCTTCGGTCCGGCTCCGACCGGTTGCTGGTTGCGCAAAAGGCTGAGGGTTCGCGTGTCTACGACATCGACAATGCGGGCTATATCGACTACATCGGGGCCGGCGGAGCAACCATCGTGGGCTACGCCAACCCGTTTGTCCTCGATGCCGTTCGCAAGGTCCTCCAGGGCGGAATCCCGGAGGGCTTCCACGTTCCGCAAGAGGTGGAGCTGGCCCGGACTCTCAGCCAGTTCCTGCCGTGGGTCGGCAGTTGGTGGTTCTGTCGCAGCCAGGATGAGGCGTTTCGCAACGTCCTGCACTGGGCCCGCGAGCGCACCGGCCAGAAGAAATTCCTGGTGTTCGACGGCGGCTCCCCGCTGCGGGTCGGAGCCCCGGCTTCATCTCACATCGATCCATCGAACCCGTTCCGGGAGGTCCCGGGCTGGGACGTGACCAAAATCATCGCGGCCGTGACCAGCGGGTCGACGAAACTCGCGGGCTTGATCGTCGATCCCTTGATGGGTCGCTTTGGCGTGGTGCCGCCGCCAGACGACGCGTTGCAGGAAATCGCCGAAGCCTGTCGCGATACCGGGGTCCTGTTTATTTTGGATGAGCGGGTGTCCGGCTTCCGGGTTCATCGCGGCGGCATGGCGGCTCGGCTCGACGTCACGCCTGATGTGGCGGTGTACGGAGCAGCTTTGGGCGGAGGGTTTCCGATCGGTGTGGCGGCCTTCCGGGAGCCGCAACAGCCACTCGAAGGCTACGATTCGGTGCCGACCCCGCACCCGGTGTCGTTGGCAGCATCCGAAGCCATTCTCTCCATCCTCAAAAATGATTCGGTCTACGAACGGCTCGACGAGCGCGCCGCGCAACTGGTTTCCGGGCTACTCGGGTTGGCGGAAAGGTTTTCCCGGCCCATGACGGTGAACCGTTTGGGCTCGGTCTTCGCCATCTACCTCACCGATGCTCCCGTCACCAACGGCAAAGGTTTCCAGGCGGCCGATGCCGAGGCCTATCGCAAGCTCGCGACGCTCCTCCGCGGAGAAGGGATCCTGTTCCCACCCGACCCCGGCAGGGCAGCCTTCGTGTCGAGCACCCATGGCGCAAAAGACGTCGACGAAACGCTCGCCGCGTGCGAACGGGTGTTTCGGCAAATCCATCAGGAAGCCCAACCCTGATCGATGGCGCCTCCAGCAACCTACGAACCTGACACCGATCGGCGAGAAAGGACATTTCTTGTCGGGTTGGTGCTGCCCGGGCTTCCCCGTGCGATGGTGGACGAGCATCTCGACGAGCTCGAGAGGCTCGTCGATACCGCCGGCGGCATCGTGGTCGGACGGGCGTCCCAGGAGCGAGCACGATTCGATCCGGCCACCCTGGTCGGGAGCGGCTTTTTGAATATGCTGTCCCAGCGCTGTGAAGAGGACGAGATCGAGTCCTTGGTCTTTGACGAAGACCTGACCGGCTCGCAGGTTCGGAACATTGAAGGTGAGGTGCCGAAGACCGTCAAGGTCCTCGACAGGTCGGCAATCATCCTCGACATCTTCGCGCAACACGCTCGCAGTCGCGAGGCTCAGACCCAGGTGGAGCTCGCGCAGCTTGGTTATCTTCTGCCGCGTCTGACCCGCCGTTGGCGACACCTTTCTCGACAGGCCGGTGGCATCGGGACCCGAGGGGTCGGCGAGACCCAGCTCGAGATCGACAAGCGGCTCATCAACAGCCGCATGGCGCAACTCAAGAAGAAGCTTGAGGTGATCGAGCGAGACCGAAGGCTGCGACGAGAACGGCGCGGCTCGCTGCCTTCCGTGGCGCTCGTCGGCTACACCAACGCGGGCAAGTCGTCCCTCTTTCGCCGCCTCACCGGCGCTGATGTCCTGGTAGAGGACCGGCTTTTCGCGACGCTCGACCCACGCGCTCGGCGAGTGGCGTTGGGAGAGGATGTGACCGGAGTGCTCACCGACACGGTGGGTTTTATCCGTAAGCTGCCGCACGATCTGGTGGCACCCTTTCGCTCCACCCTCGAAGAGGCCGCTGTGGCTGATCTGGTGCTGCACGTGGTGGATGCCGCCCACTCGGCGTGGGAGGAACACCTCCTGGTCGGCGAGGACGTGCTCGAGGACCTCGGCGTCGCGCCCGAAAGCATCCTCGTTGTGCTCAACAAGATTGATCTGGCCAAACCGGGCCGGCCCCGTGGCGGCCACCGCAACATCGGCCCGGCCGCGGTGTCGGCGAAGACCGGCGCCGGAATGGAAGAGCTCAGGACCGACATTCGGGCGGCGCTCCTGGCCGCGCCCGATGTGGCGATCCTGCGGGTGCCTTTGGCGGAGGCCGAGTTGGTTCGTCGCGCTGTCGAACTGCCCCATCAACTGGCGCAGCGCTTCGACGAGGACACGGTGCAACTTGCGATGCGGGCGGACCCGAAGTCTCTGAGCGAGCGTGGGCTCGAGACGTTCAAGATTCAGCGTTGGGAGCCCGCTGGTGGTGATGGAGGCGTGTGATGCCGATCTACGAGTTTCTGTGCGCGGGGTGCAATAGGATATTCAGTTTTCACTCCTTCAAGGTGGCGACGGAAAAGACCCCGGTCTGCCCCAAGTGCGGTGCAGGCGACCTCTCCCGGGTTCCGTCGCGATTCGGGGTGGCGGCGAAGACGAATTCCGGCCCGTCGGACGGCACCGATGATGATTTCGATGATCCTCGAGTCGAGAGGGAGATGATGCGCTTTGCCGCCGAGCTCGAGAATATGGACGAAAATGACCCGCGAGCCATGGCAAAGGCGGTACGGAAGATGACCGAAATCGCGGGTGAGCCGGTGACGCCCGCGATGGAGGAGATGATCCGACGCCTCGAAAGCGGTGAGGACCCGGAAAAGGTCGAGGAGGAGATGGGCGACGCGATCGAGGAAGAGATGGGCGATGAAGGCGGCGGCGGCTTTTCGGGCGCAGCCCCCACCCGCGATAGCGGCCTCTATCCGATGTAGGGCCTGTCGAATTAGGAATTAGGAATTAGGAATTTCTACGCAGCCACCCGGCAGCCGGGACGGCTGCCCCATAAAAGCCGCTGGTCAACTCTTGTGGGGCACGCGTCCCGCGTGCCAGGCATCCACGCAGGAAGCGCAGTTGGAAACGGTCGGTGTGCGGCGGGGGTGCCATCTTCAATATTGTTTGATCCACGAACATTCACGTCGCCAGAACGCTTCGGGCAAACAATGATGAAGGTGGCTCCCCTCGGGAAGCGAGATCGGAATGTCAGCGTTGGTTGGACGTCCCGGCAGGGGTCGCTGAGTCAGCCGGCCCTACGCCGCTACTTTCGCGCCTTCGGCCGCACTGGTCAGCGTCAACAGATCAATCTCCGGCGGAGCGCCGACTCTGACCGGGACCGCGCCCACACCAACTCCTCGCGACACGTAGAGAAAGGACTCCTCGCGGCGATACGGCCCGGCGACGTAACGGGTGCTGAAGCGAGCCACGTTGAGGTTTCTTCCGGTGAGCGCGATCTGGCCGCCGTGGGTGTGGCCGGAGAGGGTGAGGTGAGCGCCCGCGGCCGCGGCCTGGTGCCAGCTCTGTGGCTGGTGGCTGAGGCAGATGCGGTACGAGGTGGGGTACTTCGCGATGACCGAGAAGTCGGGGGCCCGGTCGCCGACGGCGTTCAGGTCCTCGAGACCGATCACGGCGATCCGCGAACCTCCGCGGTCGAAGGTGACGCCGTCGTTGACCAGCGGTTCGATGCCGGCGGCACGGAGAGCCCACTCGGACATCTTCGGGTCGATGAAGTGGTCGTGGTTGCCGAGGATGCCCCAGACACCCATGGGTGCGGAGATGCCCGCAAAACCTTCGGCGAAGAGCTCGGCGTCGGACTCGCGGCGATCCATCTGGTCGCCGGTAAAGATGATCATGTCCGGCGACAGCCTGGTCGCAAGGTCTTTGATCCCGGCCATCCGCTCGGCATCCATGTAGGGTCCGGCGTGAACATCGGAGATCTGCAATATCCGCAGGCCGTGCCACGCAGACGGAAGCGACGGCAGCTTCATGGTGAGGCGGCGTACGCCCGGCAGGTCGAGAGCAGTGGCAAAGCCGTAGCCGGCGAGCCCGAGCGAGCCCGCAGCGGTCATAGTTGCAGTTTTTAAGAAATGTCGGCGGGTGAGCAAACCCGTGTTCCTCCGGCGGCCGCAGACGCCGGGGCGCCACGGATAATCACCGATTATAACACCAAATGGAGATACAGTCTTCCCAACCTGTTCTACAATCCGGGGTCGAGTATTCGGAGGGAGTTCGCAATGAATGATGTCCAGACCGGTGTGCCGGCGTCGGAGCCGTCGCCGATGTACCGCTGGGTCGTGCTGATCGTCATCAGCCTGGCCATGTTCGCCAACTACTACGTCTACGATTCCATCGCACCGATAGCCGACATATTGAAGGCGGAGCTTGGCTTCTCCGACGCGAACTACGGGATGTTGTTCTCGGTCTACTCGTTAGCGGCGGTCATTGTGCTGTTGGCGGGCGGGGTGATCATCGATAAATATGGCACCGTCAAGTCGACCATCATCTTCGGGGGAATTTGTACCTTTGCCGGAATCCTGATGGTGATGACATCTGATTTCTGGGTCATGTTGGCCGCCAGATTCCTGCTCGGTCTCGGATCCGAACCACTGATCGTTGCCATCACCTGCGCTCTGGCCAAGTGGTTCAAGGGCCGGGAGCTCGGTTTTGCTTTTGGCATCAATTTGACGATCGCCCGGCTCGGATCATTTTCCGCCGATTGGATGCCCACCTGGGTTCCGTCGGCCTTTGAAAGCTGGCGAAGTCCGCTGATCATCGCGGCCGCGATCGGAGTGTTGGTTGTGGTGTCCGCGATCGTTTATGGCCTCCTCGAGGCCCGTGCCAGCCGCCGCTACGGTCTCGGCGAGGCGGGAGAGACCGACAAGCTGGTGCTGTCGGATCTTTTCCGCTTTACGAAGTCGTACTGGTTCGTCGTGGCACTCTGCGTGACCTTCTATTCCGCCATCTTTCCCTTTCGGGGCTTCTCCATCAAGTTCTTCATGGAAGCCTGGGAACTGACCCGTGAAGCTGCGGGACAGTACAATAGTGTGCTTCCGTTGGCCGCCATGTTTGCGACTCCGCTCTTTGGTCTCCTGGTGGACAAGGTGGGCAAACGGTCGCTCTTTATGGTCTTTGGTTCGTTCCTGATGATGCCGGTTTTCCTGATGATGGCCTACCAAGTGGCGCCGCTGTGGGTGCCGGTGGCCATGATGGGAATCGCATTTTCTTTGATCCCAGCGGTGATGTGGCCTTCGGTGGCCTACATCGTCGACGAGAAACGGCTGGGAACCGCCTACGCGGTCATGACCCTGATCCAACAGGTCGGTGTCATGGGGGTGCCGCTTCTCATCGGGTTCCTCAACGACCACTACCAGGCGAGTGCTGGAAACCCCGTCGGCCATGTGGCGGGGATGTGGGCGTTCAGCATTCTGGGATTCCTCGCGCTCTTCTTCGCCATCATGCTGCGGCGTGAGGAGACCGGGCCGAATGCTCATGGGTTGGAGACGATCACGGCAAGCAGCTCGGCTGACTGATTCGTCGCGGTGAGGCCGTGAGGCACTGGGGCGATGAGGCCTCATTGCCCGCAGCCGGGCCGCGGGCCGCCGGGCTGTTCTCCGGTGGCTCTACTTCTTGAACAACGCGTTGAAGGCGGCGCGAGGATCGTTCGGTGTGCTGCCCTGCTGTGCCTGGGCCTCGACCTTGAGATCGCGGACGGCCTTCGGACTGTAGTATTTGCAGTCGTTGCCCTTGGTCTTGCTCTCGACCCTCGCGGTGATCGGTTTCTGGCATTCGAAGCGCGACCCGGTGTTGAAGAAGGTGCAGTTCGAGCAGGAGTGCAGTGAATCGCCGCAAGACGAGCAGGTCGTGTCTGGGGAAATATCCGGTTCCGCGAGCTCGTGCCCACAACGGGCGCACTTGAAAGCGACCCGGGTGGGCGCGCCGAGACCTCGTCCGCGGGGCGCGCTGTCGTAGCGCCGGACGCCGTCGGTCTTGGGGCGCTCGCGTTTTGGCTTGTGCTCGCGATCCCGGTCGTCGTCCTGGTAGCCGCTGTGGCGGTACTTGCGATCGCTCATGGGGTTTCTCCGTGGGTTCGTCGCCTGGCGGGGATGCCAGGCAACCTCATTGTACCTGTGTCCGGTTCCGCACGGCGTTCCGAAGTGGATATCCCGATGCTCTGAGCAGCGTTGCTCGAGAGTGCCCCCTTAGAGGATATTTGCGACCGGAACACTCGCTCGTGTCGAGGTGGGGTGATCGCAAAATCCTCAAAGACGGCTATCCGGTCGGCGCGGGCTCCCTCCCTTACCTGTCATTTCGACCGAGCGAGTGAAACGAGCGAGTGGAGAAATCTCTTGCAGGGAAGCTCTCCTCGACAGTGGTGCTCCGTTTTTGAGCATTCGAGTGAGCCGCCTTTGAGTACACGCTCCCCGGGAGGAGCCACCTTCAACATTGTTGGCCCGCAACATACTGCCGACGGGGCTGTTGGCGGATCCAACAATATTGAAAATGGCACCTCCGCCGCACGCGGCCCGTATCCCTATGCGCTACCCGAGAGGAGCCACCCGTCGCATTGTTGGCCTGAAACGGTCGGGCGAATTGGTGAGTCGCGCTCAAACAATGCGACAAATGGCACCTCCGCCGCACGAAGCCATTCACCCCTGCTTCTCTGCCGCTCCGCGGCTCAAATCGGAGCATAACCAGCCCCGAAGGGGCGATACAACGGTAGCCCGGGGCGTCA
>RCNF010002343.1_pt1 | contig 16240 bp, 15 predicted proteins | sample 2041311 | NCBI WGS metagenome assembly RCNF01 (sample SAMN09708228, study PRJNA481090) | Marine sediment metagenome, whole genome shotgun sequencing project. | biome: marine sediment; feature: ocean; material: sediment; isolation source: Sewage treatment plant 2 marine sediment (STP2) ... | reverse complement strand
ATAGAGATCCAGGTCAAAGACTCCGGCCCCGGCGTGCCCGATGATCTTGTGAAACATCTTTTCGAACCTTTCTTTCGCCCCGAACCCTCTCGGGATCGCTGTTCCGGTGGCGTCGGCCTTGGACTTGCCATTGTAAAAACCTGCATTGAAACGTGCAAAGGCACTGTTTCCGCCCGAAACCTTAAACCCGAAGGATTTGCGATAACAATCACCTTAACATCTGATACTTAAAAATCACTCGCTGGAAGGTTTTGAAATCGACTTCCACTCCTAATATTGGGTTTGGGATTTGGGGTCGGGCCACGGTAACCAACTATAATAACATTAAAATAGGCCTAAAATAGGTCCTAAAACCTTCTTAAACGACTCTTTTTGACCCCCAAAAGGACCTTTTAAGCTAATATATTTTTTATAAAAATCCTTAGAGCTGTTATTTTGCACCCAAAATGGTATGTTTAAGACCAAAAAACGGCTATTCTTGGAGCTTTTCCCTCCAACTTTTCAGACACTTACCGTGGCCCGACCCTAAATCCACAAATCCAAATCCCAAATCCCGAAGGTAACATAAAGGTTCCCGCGGGCTTTTGCTCTTTCGGTTAATATATGTGCTTTGTGTCACCTTTTTCGGACGTAAAGTGTGATTTATGGCACAAACACCTGATGAATAAACCTATGCGTTCATGTATTCACCGGCTTGTACCCGTATATCTTTGCATTCAAGCAAACGCAGGCATTATCTAAACGTGCTGATTGTAACAGGTAAAATGACAACCACCACAAAAACAAACATTGTACTCAGTTATAGATTTTAATAATTTAACCCTCCTGCTTTTTCTATTTTCAGAGGCTACTTTAGGCTCATTTTGCATGAGATCCCCTTGTCTCATAATGTCAGATGTTGATTAGGCGTTAAGTTTTTGCTTGAGTGCCTTTGCAGGTGAAAAGGTAATCGCCTTTCGTGCAGGGATCTGAATTTCCTCACCTGTTTGCGGATTGCGCCCCTTTCGCGGCTTTCGCTGCCGGATCTTGAAGCTTCCAAGTCCTCTCCAGCGCACGCTCTCACCGAATGAAAGTGTATCAAAGATAGTCGCTCCAACGGCATTAAAAGCTCGCTTGGCAGAGGCGTTACTGCTGAAGATTTCAGGGTTCTTGCTGCGCAACGATTCTATCAATTTTTTACCAGCCGTTACCATGCGGGGCAACATTCTTTTTCCGCTATCAGGTTCAGGCAAGAGTGCCTCAGCAGGAAGAAGCAGGAGATTAAACTGACAATTCGGACAGGTATTCGTCGGATCTGCCATATCCTCTGAAATATAAAAAACTCGATGCCTATCGTAGTCGGATCGACAAAAAAATTCGCTTCCGCACTGTGGACAGTAACGCGTCATACACACCAGATCGGTATCAGTAAATTTATCCATTGTTCGCCTCCCTTTTTTTTAGTTTTTCTTTTTATTCTTCATGGCCTTATTCTCTGCCTGCAGTTCATTGAGGAGATTTTCCAGCGGCCACTCTTCAGAAATAGGGGTCAAGGTTGCCCAAATTTGACTGGCAAACCCTGCCTTCCGGTAGGCCGCCAGCAGAAGGTGCAGCTCTTTCTGGGTTAATCCAGACATCACTACCGCTCTCGACATGTTTGTATCGCCCACAAATCCAGCCTTGTTTTCATGAGTCAGAATATCGCCGACGCTTGTCCCGAGATCACGGGCGGAAGCAAAAACGACCCGAATACCAGATAGACCGACTTGATCAACCAACTTGAGAAAACCAGTCTGCTCCTCTTCAGGATAGCCGCAAACCAGCAATCCCCTCGGGCCGTACATGCGCTTTTTCGATTTTCTTACCTTAGTAAACTGTCCTTTGTGCTTCATGTTTCTGTCTCACTTTCCGCCCGGCTGCCAGAAATTCAACCCATCTATTTCCGGCTGATTTTGCACGAGATTCCCTTTAAGTTGGGAGTGCCGAACTCCTTTCCTATGTTTTCCGTGGAGGTAAGCATGTTGTAGTTTGACTTTTTCCATTCATATCCGGTTTCAATATTGGCTTCAGGAAACCACCATCCATAAGCAGCTATAATTACACCGGGATGAATCGTGTCGGTAAGATGGGCGAACTGTGTGATTTTGCCATAGCGGGTTTCAATAAAGATTTCATCACCTTCTTTGATACCGTATTTTTCTGCGGTTTTAGGATTAATCATGGTTGTGGGATGGTTCTCAAGTTTTCTTAACTTTTTAATCCATCTATATGAAGAATGAAGATAATAACGGCTTTTACAACTTGTTAATATCAGGGGATATTCCGGATCTTCTTTGAAATCATCGTTAAATTGAGGCAAAGGAGAAACGTTCAGTTTTTCCGGTCGGCTTAAACAAAGTTCTACCTTACCGGTGGGTGTTCTAAATCCTGAAGACATAAATTTTTCAAATAAATCCTTGCCTTTTAAATATCCTTTTTCAGCAAAACTGTTAAAATTTATCCCGGCAGGCTCTAGGAGTGCATCTAAAAGTTTGTTATAATCTTTATACCAGTATTTTTCGTTTGTGAGCGATTTTCCTAGCTCATTTAGTATTTCTATGTCCGGCCGGCACTCTTTTGGTGGATCAACCACCTTCGGTCTGGCCAGAATGCAGCCGTGGCCCAGGCCATAATGGCCAATATCGTTAAATTCAAAATGGGTAGCTGCAGGAAGTACAACATCTGCGAGTAAAGCTGTGGGGGTCATGACAATATCAGACACTGCAAAAAAATCGAGTTTCATTAAGGCATCATAGGTCTGGCGGCTATCAGCATAGCCAAGCATCGGGTTGGTACATTGAAAATAAGCACCTTTGACCGGATAGGGGATGCCTTCTAAAATCGCCTTTTTAAGATATGAAGAAGGAACAGTCATCAGGCCGGGAATCGTGTTGTGATGGGCATGAATCATTTCCTTTCTTTTTTCAGGAATCAGGTCTGCTCTTACAAACTTGCCAAGGCCCAGGATATCAGGCTCATTGGCCTGAATATTACCCCCGGGGACATCGAGGTTCCCGCAAATGGCCATCATGCAAACAAGACTGCGGCAGATATCAAAAGAGTGGATGTTTTGTTCGATGGGATTTCCCCATCCAAGGGCAGCAGGTTTGGCTTCGGCATAAAGCCTTGCGCCTTTACGGATGAGATCGGCCGGAACCCAGGTAACTTTTGACATTTTTTCAGGGGTGAAGTTTTTTACATGAAAGGCAAGCTCGTCAAAACCGTGAGTCCATTTTTCAACAAACGCTGTGTCATACAGCTTTTCTTCAATAATAACATTTAAAAACGCCAGGGCAAGAGCGTTGTCGGTACCGGGTTTTAGTTGCAGCCACATTCTTGCTTTGCGAGCCATTTCGGTTTTTCTCGGATCTATTACGAGAAGCTGCGTTCCCTGCTTTAGCTGTTCAATAAGCAGGCTGCATATTTCACCTTCTTCATTGGTGCTGGTAATATTACTTCCCCAAAGCATGATAAGCTTGCTTTTATGGTGGTAATCCGTGACCGGATAAAAGCCGCAGGTGTGATAACCGCTTACTTCACGGGGTGCGTGGCAGACATCCTGCACGGCAACCACATTCGGAGATCCAAAGATATTGGCAAGTCTGATTAAAACAAAATGCTCCAAGCCTTTGGGCATACCCTGGCAGAAAGCGACCGCCTTTTCTCCATGTTTTTCCTTAATCCTGAGCAAATTATCAGAGATTATAGTAATAGCCTCTTCCCATTCAATTTTTTCCCACTTTCCCTCCCCACGTTTTCCTGTTCTTTTTAAAGGATGCTTTAGCCGTGAAGAGTGAGTGAGACGATCGTAGGATGCCAGACCTTTGGGGCATATGTAGCCTTTATTCAAAAAGCCGTCCGGGTCTCCTTTGATTTTGACAATTGCATTATCCTTAACTCCGACTATAAGTCCACAACCGCCTTGATCCATTCTGGCACAGTGTGTCTTTATCCAGCTTATTTTATCTGTCATAACATGAACCTCGTTTTAAATTAAATATGTCGTGATCGTGTTACAATATGTCTGAGCAGGGCACGCCCCAAAAAGCATAAAATTTACGATTAAGGTAGCAAATCAGCCTGCAACTTTAACAATGCTTGAGGCAGGAACAAGTTGGACCTTTTTTTTCAGTTCAGGAAGCTCTTGGCTAAGAATTTTATAAGTAATTTTATGAGGGTGAGCAATCCCCACAGCCACACCCTTTCGTTTTGCAATTTTGACAAGCTGCCTTAATTGTTTTCGTATAAATTCGGTATCCGGGATATGATCAATAAAAACATCCCTTTGAGCAAACGGAATCTGCAACAGGCGGGCAGATGGCTCGCATACGGTCTTTGCTGTGGAACGACTGTCGATAAAAAACAGGTTTCGTTGTTTCAGAATAGAAAAAATTTGATACATCTGTGTTGAAACTGTGGTCATCCTTGAACCCATATGGTTGTTGACGCCTTTAATCGACGGAACGTCATCCAGATCCTTTCTGAGCTGTTCTATGAGTTCGTCTGGAGACATAGATGTGAGGAGTGCTCCGGGACCGGGGTTGACTGAAGGGTATTCAATCGGCTCCATGGGAAGATGAAGCATAATGTCATATCCTTTAGCCGCTGCCGCCTTTGCAATCCTTTTAGTAAAAGGGCCGTGTGGAAGGACTGAAAATGTAAAAACACCATCAAGGGCGAGAAATTTTTTTGCTATAAACCGGTCATAACCCAGGTCATCAATGATAATGGCGACTTTGGGCAATTCATCCGGCAGTATGATTTCCGGTTGTAAAGGCGGTTTTTCGGGAGGTATTTCTTGTTCCGGGTAGATCTCAAAAGTTGGTATTTGGGTAATCGGCGGTTTTTGTGAAGGGGGTATAGGTTTAACAGGCTCCTTGCGCAACATTAAATGATGAGTAAGAAGCCCGGCTAGAAAAACTAAAAGAAGAAGAATGGCAAACCCGAAAAAAATCTTTATAAGAGAAGCAGTTAAAGAAGTTTTTTTCGGGCTTTTTTTTCGGGCTTTTTTTTTAGCTCTTTTTTTTTTAGTTTTTCTTTTTACCATGGAAGCCCGTCACATCAACTTTGAAAGCCTTTGGTCTTGCGTAAAATGGAAAATTATTTTTGCGCGAACCCTTTAAACAAATCATAACCAACAAGGAGATCAAGTGCACGCATAATCTGGTTGTCTGACTTAAGATTTTTGGCATCAAGGGGGCCAACCATGTGCTCTGCCTCACGCTTTTTAGAGCCTTTCTTTTTACCTTTTTTATTATCGGAATCAGGCTTTATGTCTTCAGTATCATCAGACTTCGGTTTCAGATGATTTTTCAGATCTTTTTCTTTATAAAAGCGCTGACCATCATCCTCTGAGTCAGGCTCATCTGCAAATCGGTGCTTTACAACGACATCCGGCTCAATCCCCTTTGCCTGGATTTCCCGTCCGCTTGGAGTATAGTATCTTGCTATGGTCAATTTAAGTCCGTAGCCGTCTCGCAATGTTTCAACCGTTTGCACAGAGCCTTTACCAAAAGATGTTGTTCCGAGCACAAGGGCTCGCTTGTGGTCCTGCAGCGCTCCGACAACGATTTCAGAGGCGCTGGCACTGCCTCCGTTAATAAGGGCTACAATAGGATAAGTCCGTTTAACAGTATTGGGATTAGCGGAAAATTCTCTGGTATTTCTTTCAGTTCTGCCCTTAATGGATAAAATAATACCATCTTCAAGAAAAATATCTGAAACTTTAATTGACTGATCTAAAAGCCCCCCTCCATTGTTACGAAAGTCAAGAACAAGTCCTTTTAAAGAAACATTGCCAGCTTCGGGGCCTGATTCGAGTTTGACGAGCGCCTCTTTGAGATCGTCAGTTGTGCTTCTGTTGAAATTGGAAATCCGGATATATCCGTATCCGGGTTTTAAAATGGCTGATCTTATGCTCCTTATAGGTATGACATCACGAATAAGTGTGAATTCAATCGGCCCGGTCGCCCCTTTACGCTGAATGGTTACAACAACGGTGGTGCCTTTCGGACCTCTCATCATTTTTACAGCTTCGCGCAAGTCATTAGTCGGCTTACCATCCACTTTGACAATTCTATCCTGGGCTTTTATTCCGGCCTTATAAGCAGGGGTTCCCTCTATCGGCGAAATCACGGTAACAAATTTGTCCCGCATTGTTATATGAATACCGATTCCCGTAAACTCGCCCTTTGTATCAATACTCAGATCCTGGAAAGCCTCGGGTGGCAGCAGCGAAGAATGAGGATCAAGACTTTGAACCATTCCCTGAATCGCCTTGTGAATGAGTTCCTTTGAATCAACTTCATCAACATAGTTTTTCTCTATTATTTCAAGCACATCAGAAAAAACCTTAAGGCTTTTGTAAGTCTCTTCACTTTTTGCCTCAAGATCACCGTAAAAACCTGTCCCCATTGTCAGAAAAACAACGGTAATTGTTACGGCCAGCCACAGTCTTATGTGCTTTATTTTTTCTATGATCATTATATTAACCTCCTTATACCCTGCTTTGTACTCGTCGTTCACACCCATTCGAACAAAAATGTCTTTCTTGATTTTATAAGTGTTAACATCTGCGGTGTCTGTGAACGCTTACCCGGCTTTTAACCACTCAAGCGGATCTACCGGCTTCCCGTGATGGCGGACTTCAAAATGCAAATTAGGGCCTGTCAGCGAACCTGTGTCACCAACAGTAGCAATAACTTCACCGGTTTTTATTTCGGCCCCCTTGGCCATGTGGACTTCTTCAAGATGTGCATATAAGGTGTAGTAACTGCCCCCGTGATCTATGATTATCATATTCCCGTAACCTTTAAACCAGCTGGAATAAATTATTTTCCCATCACCTACGGCGGCAACCGGTTCGCCCCTTTTTGCTCTGATATCTATACCGCTGCAAAAATTAGTTACGTTAAGCTTATTATTTTTATATGTACCAAAAAAACGTATTATTTTACCCCTGACAGGCATTTTAAGCAACCCTTTAAAAGCTGGAAATGAAGATTTTTTATCCTGATTATCCTGCTTCAATTTCATGCTTAACGATTCTATTGTTTGATCTAAATCTTTTGCGGTTTTTTTATAAGAGTAAAGAGCTGCAAGTTCATAAGACTTCTTTGAACGGATTTTCTTAAGAAGTTTTTCGCGATTTTTTCTTTTTTGAGACATCGTTCCGATTTGTTTATTAATACCTGCTTTAAGAGAAACCTTTTTAATTTGTTGCTGATTCAAACGGTTAAGCACTTTTTTAAGGCGGACTTTATCCTCTATGAAAGCTTTTCTTATTTCTTCGTCATATTCAAGTATCCGCTCTAAAACCATTTTTCTTTGAACCAGTTCGTGCATAGACTCAGCCGTGACAAGAAGGTGCAATTGTCCCATTTGGTTAATCTTATAAAGCGCAACAAGTCGCATAGCAGCATAGTCTTCAGTCGATTCTATTTTTTTTGTTAGTTTTTTGTATTCATTTGTTGTCTTTGAAATCTTTTTTTCAAGAGCCGAAAGTTCGGCCTTGTTGACGGAAATTTGTCGTTTGGCCTTGTTTAATGAAAAATCAATTTTGTCTATGTTATGTATTGTTGTGCTTTCCTTTCTGGAATATTTTAAAACCTCGGCTTCACTTTTATCTATTTTCTTTTCAACAACGTCTGCCTTTTTTTTAAGCCGGTCAATTTCTTTCTCTTCAAGACCAAAAGCAACAGGAAGTAAAAAGAAAAACAAAACAAGAGGTATAATAACTAAAAAGATAACTCTAAATTTTTTATTTTTTTTGTTCATTACTCGTTACTCGTCGCTTGTTACTCGTTGCTCGATACTGGGTGCTCGTAAAAAGTCCGATTTAGACGGTCTCGTAATCCGCCGCAGGCGGATCAAATTCCCCCGCTAAAAAGCAGCGGAACAAGAAGGGCGTGCAAATTTTGTAATCATGAGTCGTACTTGTCGTACGTTGAATGATTGCGAAATGCAGCACAACGTAGAAGTTGGACTTTTAACGAGACCGTCAAGGTTATATTCTTAAAAACTGTTTCAGAGAAAGATAGCATCCTAACCATCCCACAAGCATACTGCTTATTACTATTGAAAAAAAGACCGCTGGAGGAAGAAATCTTATTTGGAAAGAGCCCGGAAGGAATCCTTGTTTAACATTTGAGGCTATTATAATAAAAGTAACAAACAGGATGCCAAGCCCAATGATTCCTCCGAGTATACCCTGGATAAGGCCCTGAATATAAAATGGGGTTTTAATAAAACTGTCGGCAGCGCCAATAAGGCGCATTATCTCAATTTCTTCTCGCCTTGAGTAAAGCACAAGGCGAATTGTATTGGCAACGATAAATATGGCTGCCATAAAAAAAAGACCGCCAACTCCATATCCTGTTAATCTGAACAGGTTGACAATATTTGTAAATCGTCCAAGCCATTTCTGGCCGTACTCCACATCGTCCACATATGGAAGCGATCCAATTTTATCTGACAGGGTTTCAACTTTTTCCCAGCTTTGCGATGAAGGGATCATGCGGACTTCAAAGGCATCGGGAAGCGGATTTTCCTTTAAATCCTCAAGAAGTGAAATTTGTGATTTAATTTGTCGTTTTAGTCGCTCAAGAGCGTCTTCTTTGGAAATAAATACAGCCTCCGAAACCCCATACATTTCTTCAAATTTCTTTTTTATATCCGGAATCCTTGCTTCAGAAGTATTTGTTTTAAGATACACAATAATCCGTATACCTTTTTTCCAATGGTTGATAAGATCATTTGTATTAATGAAAAATAGAGCAAAAACACTGACTATAAGGATTGACAGAGCTATTGTGATAATAGTTACTGCATTTAAAAATCCGTTTTCCCGGATATCCTTTATCGCCCGTTTATAAAAAAGCCTAATCATTTCTCAATCTGACTCCATATTTATCTGTCATAATAAACTAACCGCTAATGGCTAATATCTTTTTACATGACCATCAAATTTGATAAATTCATATAAAGTATCATCGATGGCTAAGTAGAAAGTTCCATATACCCCCGCTAAAAATCAGCGGGATAAAAAGGCGCAGAGGCTTTTCAGGGACGAGGCAGAACATGTAGCCGAGTTTCTGAAAAACCGCTGTAACGCAGTAGATGGGACTTTCTACGACGCCATCAATTTTTATACATAAGGTGATGTCTCAAGTCGGCCCGAGCTAAGATACACCACCCGACCCCCTGTTTTCCTTATAAGTTCTTTATCGTGAGTTGCAATAATTACTGTTGCCCCACGGGTATGAACTCCTTTAAGAAGATTAAAAATGAAACTCGCTGATTCGGAGTCCAGACTGCCTGTGGGCTCATCCGCAAGAATTATTTTAGGATCTCCGACAATAGCCCTTGCAATGGCTACCCTTTGTTGTTCTCCGCCTGAAAGGCTTGGAGGAAACGCAGCGTGTCTTTGCTCCATTCCGACTGTTCTGAGCACATGGTTTACTTTTTTCTGAATCTGCCTCCTCTTAACGCCCGAAGCTTCAAGGACAATCGCCACATTCTCATATACGGTTTTGGTTTTGATCAGCTTATAATCCTGGAACACGATTCCAAAATTTCGTCTAAGAAAAGGAATTCGGTTGCGGGAAATCCTCGACAGATTCATTCCGTCAATCAATATCTGTCCATCTGATACGGGTTCTCCAAGATAGAGCAACTTTAAAAGGGTGGTTTTTCCTGCACCGCTGGGACCGCTGATAAAAAGAAATTCATTTTTAAAAACGTCAAGGGTAATATCGATCAAGGCGTTTTTGGGTCCGTAGTGCCTGTAAACATGAAACAGGCGGATGATTGCATTTTTTTCTTTTTCGTCTATCATTAATAAACCCGTAAAAAGTATCACCGATGGCTACGACGCCATCAATCATTCAATTACTTCCAGACTTATCGCTTTGTGTAAAAATGCTTTAGCTATTTTAAAGTCGTATAATGCATTATAATAATTTGTCATTGTTTTGGAAAGGAGTGTTTGTGCATCCAGAACATCAGTCGAAGTGGCTACCTGATGCTTGTATTGCTCCTCGCTTATCCTCAAATTTTTCTTTTGCCTGCTCGATGGCTTTGTCAACAGCGGTGATATTCATTTCACTTTCTTTGGCCTTTAGATAGGACTGTTTCACCTCAAGCCGGATATTATCGTAGAGCTCCTCCCTAGAATACCGTGCTTGCGAAAGACGACTATTTTTTTCCTTGACGCCATAGCAGGTTCTGCCCCACTCCCAGAAATTCCATGTCGCAATTGCTGAAATACTCCAGCCGTCCGGATCGCTTATACCCTCACCCCCGTCCCTGTTCCAGTCCGTACCGATCTTATAATATGCACCGTCCAGGTTTATAGAAGGATATAAATCCTTTTTTGCTATTTTTACTTCCCTCTCTGCAATTTCAACATTTAAATCAGTAATTTTAAGTTCAAATCGGTTTTGGTCCGCCATATTAAAATAATAATCGAAATCGTTTTCAAGGGGTGAATAATCCAAAATGTCTGTGATTTCTACGGTCGCATTAACCGGTCTGCGAAGTATGATGTTAAATTGGGATTTTGCTATACCCAGATTATTGTTAGCCACTATAAGGTCCTGTTTGGCATTGGCAAGTTCAACCTGTGCTTTGAGCCAGTCATTTAAAGGAGTCATACCGACCTGATAAAAATTCTTTGCTACTTCGGAGAGCGCGGAAAGGAGTTTAACCGCATCTTGAGAGACAGAATACAATTTTTCGGCTTTTAACAGGGTAAAAAATGCCTCTTTTGCCCTGAATATAACTTCCAGCCGTGTAGCTTTTTCGCTGATCTTTGCGATGTCCAAGCCAAAGCTTGCCACCTTATACTGATTAATCAGTGAAAACCTTCTGAATATGGGCTGGGAAAAAGATGTGACAAACGAATACTCATCAATTGGTACTATTACGCTCATTGTTCTGAGTGAACCGATTGATGATACTTCTTCATCACGACGTTTATAGGTATAGGTGGTATTAAAAGTAGGCAGGAAGTTTGCTCTTGAAATATTCTTTATTGCCCGAGCGGCATCTATTTCATCCTTTGATTTTTTAAGAGCCAGATTGGCTTTTAAGGCTATTTCCACAGCCTGGCTAAGGCTAAGGGTCTCCGGATTTTTCTTGTCTGCTGCATATCCTGAAACAATTAGTAAGGTTTCTGAAAGCAAACAAAAAAATATAAATAAATAAAAAGCTTTGATTATGTTACTCAATTGAATTTTTATTGTTTTTAATTTTTTCAAATGTCTTTACCCCGCCTGAAAACGTCTTTTGGATTGACCCGCATAAATTTAATTGTTATTAATTTTATCGAGCTCAAGGAGTGCTTCCCTGAGTTTTCCTTGCTCAGAGCCTCCACTGGATCCCGTTAAACCGGCTTCTTCCAATTCGGTGGAGGCTTTTATATCTGATAAGCGCTTTTAAATCAACATTTTCTTGTTGTTTGACAGGATTATCATGATGCAAGGCAAAACTACTGAACAGACTATCTGTAAACTATAAGATAATATGGGGTAATACAAAGATGAAACAGGAACTCATTAAGCTTATTTATCATAAATCTTTTAAATACAGTGAAACACCTGCCTTTAAACTCGTTTCAGGTAGAATGAGCCGGTTTTATGTAAATTGCAAGCCGACTACTTTGAGTGCACGGGGCATGTTTTTAGTCGGCCATCTTATGTTTGAAGCAATAAACGATCCGAACGTTGCCGGAATCGGGGGACTTACCTTTGGCGCCGATCCCATAGCTGTTGCAACAGCCTTCGCATCTGGATTAAAAGGAAAGCCGATCAATGCATTTTCAATAAGAAAGACCCAAAAAGACCACGGAATTGTTAAATGGATAGAAGGGGATATCAACCCGGGGGATAGGGTTGTTATCATAGATGATGTGGCGACAACCGGAGGTTCAACGGTTAAGGCAATAGAAAGGGCGAAGGTGTGGATGTTGTTAAAGCGATAATATTGGTTGATCGTCAGGAAGGCGGCCTTGAGAATATCCGCAAACATGTCCCTGATGTGTCTGCAATCATATCAAGGGATGAATTGATGAAGCTAAATGAGCTCATAGCTCATAGCTGATAGCTCACAGGATGCAATTAAGAGAGGGGTTGTCAGTCTGATATGATATAAGTTGCACAGGCGTTTTCTGATTCCCAGGCTGTTACACTGCTGACTTTAACTAAAGGGTCATTAATGGATGCCTGGAGTTCATTTGCTATATAATAAGCAATATTTTCTGAAGACGGAGGGAAACTGTCGTTAAAGTATTCAAGTTCATTAAGAAATTTATGATCAAGCCGTTCTATAATTCCTGATAAAATTTTTTTAAACTCACCAAAATCCATCAGCACGCCAGCATTATTTAAAGTTTCCCCGACAAGGCAGACTTCAATCTTCCAGTTGTGTCCATGCAGGTTTTCACACTCTTTTGCAACCATCATAAGCTGGTGGGCCGCTGCAAAACGGGTTATAACTTTTAGTTCATACATTGATGCTTTAATTCCTTAAGACTGATGAATTTGTAAAAAGTCCGATTTAGACGGTTTCGTAAAAAGCTCAAATTCAAGGCGTGCAAATTTTGTAATCATGAGGCGTACTTGTAGTACGTTGAATGATTACGAAATGCAGCACAACGCAGAAGTTGGGCTTTTTACGAAACTGTCAAGACTATCCGGTGGCACTTGCAGAATCACCTTTTAAGATATTTTTTAACTTATTAGTCAGCTTTCCTGATTCAATCTTTGCAAATTCTTTCAAAAGCGCTTCCTGCTTTTTATTGAGGTGAGTCGGAGTTTTAATATCAACCTGGATTATCTGGTCCCCCCGGCTTTTTCGTCTTAGAGACGGGATACCCTCACCGCGAAAGCGAAAAATATCAGCGGGCTGAGCACCCTTTGGTATTTCGAGCACCTTTTCACCTGTTAATGTTGGAATCTTTATCTTATCCCCAAGGGCAGCCTGAATAAAGGAGATCGGCACCTGGCAAATAACATTTGTATCATCTCGCTGAAAAAAATGATGTTGTTCAACATGGATAAAGACATAAAGATCCCCCTGCGGTCCGCCGTAAGCACCGGCTTCGCCTTCACCTGTCAGACGCAGCCTTGATCCTGAATCAACGCCGCCCGGAATTTTTACGGAAACCTTTTTACTTACCTGAATCTGTCCGGCTCCTCTGCAATTTTTGCATGGATGAGAAATGGTCTGGCCGATGCCCTTACAGGAAGGACAGGCTGTTCTTACCGTAAAAAAACCCTGGGAACGGGAAACCTGGCCTGCCCCGCCACACTGCGAACAGGTTTCCGGCTGTGTCCCCGGCTCACTCCCGGTACCGGAGCACTCATGGCATACATCCATTTTTCTGACATCTATTTCGGTTTCTGTTCCAAAAGCAGCTTCCATGAAACTGAGAGTCATGTCATATCTAAGGTCAGATCCCCGCTGGGCACGGCTTCCGGATTTCCCTGTAGAGCCGAAGCCAAAAAAATCCTCAAAGATATCGCCAAAACTTGAAAATATATCTTCAAACCCCCTGAACCCTGAAAAACCGGAACCTTCGAGACCCTGATGTCCAAACTGATCATAAATATTTTTTTTCTGAGGATCATGAAGTACCTCATAAGCCTCGGCAGCTTCTTTGAACATTTCTTCAGATTCTTTATTTCCAGAATTTCTGTCAGGATGGTATTTTAAGGCAAGTTTGCGGTAAGCTGCTTTTATCTCATCTTCAGAAGCGTTACGGTTGGTGCCAAGCACTTCGTAATAATCACGTTTGTTCGTCATTTGGTTACCTGATTTCGGGTAGGGATGTTTTTTTGGACACCACACGGCGCCAAAGACTTCTTACGAATTTGTCAATGTATAAATGTAATGCAAAAAGTCAGGTTGTCAATTGCCATGCTTAGTATATGTACAAAGAAAAAACAGGACAATACCCACACCCATTATAACCGCTCCCATAGTAAAAGCTTCTCGCAACAGTGAAAAATCCATCATCATACCTGCAAGTATAGATCCTGTAAACATTCCAGCGCTATGCGCCAGTGTTAAAAGAGCCATTACCGAACCCATGGCATGGGCTTTATTTCCTTTCAGTACGGCCAATGCCATAAGTGCCGGCATTGAAATACCACCTCCGATGCCAAAGAGTATGCTGGCATAAAAAAGTCCCCTAGATGTGTTTGACCATTCAAAATAAAACATGGAAAAAACAATGATAAAACCACCTGCTGCGATCATCATAATTTTATTTACACGGTCTGCCAGATAGCCCATGGGCAGGTGTATCAATCCGCTGATAAATACGCCCAGCATAACAAGAATTCCGATGGATGAACTGGAAAGGAAAAACTCAGAATCCCCCAGAACAGGCAGAAATCCCCACATGATACCTATACATAAAGTATATGCGAACCTGAAAAGGAAAAGTCCGGCTATCACCCTGTCCCGCAGTAGATTTTTCCATCCTGTAGGAGCCTTTCCGAAATGGACAGCCGGTTCTGCTTTTACAGGTGGAAGCAGAAAAATACTCAGCATAAATCCGGTAAGGGCAAGAAAACCCATACAGATAAAAGCGGCATTAAGACTCAGTCTGTCATTAATAATGCCTCCGAGAACCGGCCCCAGGCTTAAACCGAAAAACATGGACATGTTGAACAAACCCATAGTGAAGCCTTCCCTGCCTTCAGGTGTAATATCTCCTATATAAGCTTGGATAACCGGCATAAGCATGGCAGAGGCAACTCCTTGAAGAAACCTGGTAAATAAAAGCGAGTTGACATCTTTAGACAAAATGAAGGCGAGCGAAATAATACTGTAGGCAAAAAGCCCGACAACGATGAAGGGTTTTCGTCCCTTTTTATCAGAAAGCCTGCCGAAATATGGAACAAAGAGAGTTCTTGAAAGGGAAAAAGACCCGAATATCAGCCCTATGTATAAACCGTTTGCACCTAGGGTATAAGCATAAACAGGTAAAAGAGGAACGACGATACCAACACCTGTAACAGTAGCAAGCATTGAAAAGAAAAGAGTACTGAATATGAGTTTATCTAATTTTTTCATCAATATCCAAATCTTCTTATAGCTTTTGTATCTTTGCTCCAGTTTTTCTGTACACGCACAAAAAGCTTTAAAAAGACTTTTGTTCCAAGCATCCGCTCGATTTCTTTGCGTGAGTCTTCGCCGATTTTTTTCAGTTTGCTTCCTTTTTTCCCGATGATTATGCCCTTTTGAGAATCTCTCTCAATGTGAATCGTTGCGTTAATATTTACAAGCCCGCCACCTTTTTTTTCTGAAAAGGAATCGACCGTCACCGCTGTTGAGTATGGTATTTCCTGGCCGGTTAACCGGAAAACCTTTTCCCTTATCATTTCAGCAGCAATAAAACGTTCCGGCAAATCCGTAAGAGTATCTTCAGGGAAAAAAGGCGGTCCCTGGGGCAAAAGTGCTTCCATTGTGCCAAGAAGCTCATCCACTTGGTCGCCATGTTTAGCGGAAATCGGAACAATCGCTTCAAAGGTGTATTTTTTTGACCATTTGTCTATGATTTCAAGAAGCACAGGCTTTTTTACCAGATCTATTTTGTTAAGGGCAAGAATAACAGGTCTTTTTTGCTTCTGTAGTTTCTTTACTATATAGTTTTCCGAATCCGTATCAGAACTTTCTGCATCAATAAGGATAAGGATTACATCCACATCGACCATTGCTGAAAGTGCCGCATCAACGATTCTGACATTCAGCTCATCTTTTGCTCTGTGTACACCCGGTGTATCGATGAAAACAAGCTGCGAGAAGGGTCTGTGCACAACACCAAGAATACGGTTGCGGGTAGTCTGGGGCTTTCTGGATGTAATTGATATTTTTTCGCCGAGCAACCGGTTTAAAAGTGTCGATTTTCCTGCATTGGGCGCTCCGACAATAGCAACAAATCCGGATTTAAAATCAGTAAATTTATCATTTTTTTTCATGATGACAGAACAACTCCTTGACTCAATTGGTGAAAGATGCCTTTTTTAAAGGTCTCATAATTCAAGTTTAAAAAACCTTGCGTTCTTTCGATGTTTTGATATTATTTTCATATTGTTATAGCAAAATCAAAACAATTTTTAATTTGATGCCGGTGTGGGGTTGCCGCATCATAGAAAGGGTTAAAACAAATGGAAAAAATCTCCAAACTTATAATTGATGGAAAGACCTATGAATT
>RCNF010001078.1_pt1 | contig 16244 bp, 8 predicted proteins | sample 2041311 | NCBI WGS metagenome assembly RCNF01 (sample SAMN09708228, study PRJNA481090) | Marine sediment metagenome, whole genome shotgun sequencing project. | biome: marine sediment; feature: ocean; material: sediment; isolation source: Sewage treatment plant 2 marine sediment (STP2) ... | reverse complement strand
CCGCTGGTCGCGCCCGTGCAAAATCTGGAGGCATCAGAATGAAATCTCTTTCCACGAATCTGCTCTTCACCGGCCTCACGGCCGGCGTCATGCTGCTCGTGGCATGTACTCCTGCCGACAAGAGGAGCTTTGACCGGGTAGAACGCCACCTGCTCAACCGCACAGCGGTTCGCCTCAACCTGCCGCTTTACTGGATCGCCGACAGCGACCACAACGACACGGTGGAGCCACAGGAGGTAATAACGCTGTTGTTCTACGACAGCGAACCGCGGTGGGTAGAAGACGGTAGCTTCACGGCAGCATTCGCCGAGGCCTACGAGAAGATCGTCGCTGCGGCCGAGGCGCCGATTCCGGATGGTCTGGCGCCGGCGGAACAAGAGCGTCGGACGCTGGTGCGCGAGGATCTTGACCACGGGATCGCCACCTTGGTCTTCTCCGATCTCAGCCGGCTCCCGGCTCATCAACAGTCCTTTGTGGACCACATGCTCGAGGTATCGAAGCTGGTGGATGCGGTGTATGCCGAGATGAACGGCAGCGCAGCCCTCGGCCAGCTGGTCGCGGCAGACGACAGCGAAAGTCTCAGTCTGTTCCGCCGAAATCGCGGCCCGGCGTGCGTCGCACCACGCACCTACCGAAACCCCGCCTGCAGCGCGATTGCAGGGGCGCCGCAACCCATCTTCGGCGTCTACCCCCACGGCCTCCAACAGCACGAGGATTTCTGTGCCGTACTTCAAGCTGATCGTGACGCGGTTGCACTGTGCGACCCGTTTACGGTCGTTCGTGAAGCGGGTGACGAGCTGGTCGCGGTCCCGCTCACCGATGCGTATGGAGCACACACACAAGCCATCGCCGCCGAGCTGGAGGCTGCGGCAGAAGCTCTCGCCGCCGATGACAGCGAAGCGGCGCTTCGAGAATATTTGAAAGCGGCCGCCCAGGCTTTCGTCGACAACCACTGGGAACCCGCCGACGAGGCGTGGGCTGCGATGAACGGTCGCAACTCGAAGTGGTATCTCCGCGTCGCTCCCGACGAGGTCTACTGGGAACCCTGCGCATTGAAGGCCGGCATTCACATGACCTTCGCGGCGATCAACACCGACTCTCTCACCTGGCAGGATCGTCTGAACCCGGTTCGGCAGGAGATGGAGAATAGAGTCGCCGACCTGATCGGACCTCCATACACAGAGCGAACGGTGAGCTTCAAGCTGCCCGATTTCATCGACATCGTGCTCAACGCCGGCGACGATCGTGACCCCTTGGGCGCCACCATCGGTCAGAGCCTGCCGAACTGGGGACCGGTGGCCAACGAAGGACGCGGCCGAACGGTGGCGATGTCCAATCTCTACACGGATCCCGACAGCCTCGAGATCAAGCGTGCACAGGCTTCGTCGCTGTTGACGGCCGATACTCTCGCTGCCTTCACCAGCGACCCGACGCCCTCACTGTTCAACACCATCCTTCACGAGGCTTCCCACAACCTCGGCCCGTCCCACGAGTACGAGGTCGACGGCAAGGTGGATACCGAGATCTTCGGTGGCGGCATGGCCTCCGTCATGGAAGAGATGAAGGCCCAAACGGCCGCTCTCTGGTTCGTGGATTTCCTCCGTCAGCAAAACGTGATCAGCGAGGAGCTCGCGCACCAAACATATGTGGACGGTATCGTCTGGGCCTTCGGACACATCGCCCGCGGCATGTATACCGCCGCCGGCAATCGAAAGGCATACTCTCAGCTGGCGGCCATGCAGATCGGGATTCTGCTGGAATCCGGCGCCCTGACCTTTGACGAAGACGCACTGGCGGCCAACGGTATTGACCAGGGGGCCTTCAGCCTGGATTTCACCACCATTGCGGCAGCGGTCAACGGCATGATGGAGGAGGTCGGTACGATCAAGGCCCAAGGCGACAGGGCTGAGGCTGAACGGCTGGCTGCCCTCTATGTGGATGGACAGCGTTCCGCAGAAGCTCATCGCCGAACGCATTCTCCGCCAGCCGAAAGCCAGCTTCGTCTACGCAGTGGCGCGCTGAGATTCACGGAAAAGGGAAAAGGTGTCAGGCACTCCTTTGCACCTTTGTTGTGGGATCTCATCTCGCGCCTATCCAGGTAAAGGGCCGACCTCAATGGTGCATTCTGAACGTGGCACCGTTCCTATCCTCCAATCCGGAAACAGAACACCAGCATGTTCATGCGCTACCACAATTGCCCTGGACCGCGCATAGTGTGGATGGAGAGGCGTTTGTTACCAACAACCGCATCTGGAGGACCCATTCTTGCGTGCCAGGTCCGATGTCCTTGAACCACCGGTCCACGACCTTGACGCTGTAGAACCCCGGCAGCACCTCGATGGACCAAACGGGGCACGATAAAGATGGACTTCAAGACCAGAACGCCGCTGAGATTTGGAGATGCCCGATGAAAAAGGTCTGCGTACTTTGTTTCGTGTTGCTGGCACTTTCCTCGACAAACGGTGGTGCACACTCCATCACTGAAATCGTCGATGAGACCGGTGATGGGGACGCAAACCAGCTCAATTTCCCCGAAGGAATCGCCTTGGACGAGATGGGCAACGTCTACATCACGGGTGGCGGCAGTGACAACGCATTCAAGATCACGCCGGCGGGCAACATCACTCAGATCATCGATCAGAACGGTGATGGAGCCGGGAACATCCTCACCTACCCCCAAGGCATCGCTGTGGACGGAGCCGGCAATGTCTATATCGCGGGTTTTTCAAGCAGCAACGCATTCAAGATCACGCCGGCGGGCGGCATCACTGAGATCATTGACCAGACCGGTGATGGAGCGAGCAACCTCCTCGATGGCTCAGCAGGAATCGCGGTGGACGTGGCAGGAAATATCTACGTTGCGGGCTATTTCTCTGACAACGCATTCAAGATCACGCAAGGCGGTGTCATCACTGAGATTATTGATCAGACCGGCGATGGGGCTGGGGGAGCCCTCGATGGCCCAGATGGAATCGCGGTGGACGGCGCAGGCAATGTCTACGTCGCGGGTTTTTCAAGCAGCAACGCGTTCAAGATCACACCAGCGGGCGACATCACTGAGATCATTGACCAGACCGGTGATGGAGCCGGAAACCCCCTCTACAACGCCAATAGCATCGCTGTGGACGGCGAGGGCAACGTCTACCTGACGGGCGCCGGCAGCAACAATGCGTTCGGGATCGCGTCGGACGGTGCCATCACTGAGATCATTGACCAGACCGGTGGTGGGATCGGAAACCTCTATACTCCCCGCGGCATTGCCGTGGACGGAAAGGGCCATGTGTACATAGGTGGATCTTCCAGCGACAACGCCTTCGAGATCAGCTCAGGAGGGACGATCACCGAGATCATTGATGAAACGGGTGACGGGGCAGGGAATCTGCTCGATACCGTCCGATCCATTGCAACGGACGGTGCGGGCAATGTCTATGTATGCGGGGGATACACCAACAACGCGTTCAGGATCGCACTGGATCTGATTTTCTCCGACGGGTTCGAAACCGGGAGTACCTCAGAATGGTCGGTTGCCCCACCCTGAAGAGCCGTCGAAGCAATCGTGTCGGGTGGACCTGGGCGGTTACCCGAACACCACACAAGACTCGCTTCCGGGCGGTGGCCAGCCCTAACCCGGGCGGGACTCGACCCGCAGGTTCTGTTCGGAAGGTTTCCGAGTGACTCATCTCATGTCATCTCTTCCCCCTTCCCCGAGCTTTGCTCGGCGCACGCCACCCTTAGCATTCTTGGCATTGTTGGTGGGTGATCGGGTCGGGATCGAGATTGAGGACTTCATCGGGTTTTTCGAGTACCACTCGGGGCACACGCTCGAAGACCTTCGCTCCCCTCTTCGCCGACCGGCTGCGCTACCCTGGCGACCGGAGGTCGACATGCTGGTACGATTCGATCGAAGGAGCTTCATCGCATCACTGGCGGCGGTTGGATTCTCGGCCTGCACCCGGGGGCCCGCGCCGCCGTTCCCCGAGCTCGCGGCGGCGGGCGAACCCGGCGACCTCGGTCTCGCCCAGGGGCGGGCCTTCGCATCGCAGATCCGCGCCAACCTCGATTTCTACCTCGACTGGTTATCGCTCGATGGTGAATTCCCCCCGGATCGGCTGTACGAACTCGCGCAGGGCTTTGCGCCGCCGCTCGAGACCCACTACCCGGACATGCTCGAGGAGATCGACGGCGTCGCCCGCGGCGCCGGCCTTTCGCTCGAGCAGGTACTGCTCATCAACGCGCGCACCGACATCATGGCCGCGGTCCACGCCGAGTCCACAGTCCAGTCGATCCCCGCCTGCACCGGCCTCGTCCTGCGCGGCCGTGTCAACGGCAGGCCCGCCCTTGTCCTCGCGCAGAATTGGGACTGGGATCCGGTGCTGGCTGATGCGCCGGTCGTGCTCCGACTGCAGCCGAGCCGCGGCCCCGCCCTGGTCACCCTGGTCGAGGCCGGGATGATCGGCAAGATCGGCTTCAACGAGAACCGTCTCGGGGTCTGCCTCAACTTTCTCAGCCACATCGACGATGGCCAACCGGGGCGCTTTGGGGTCCCCATCCACTGCCTGCTGCGCGCGGTCCTGAACAGCGCCACCATTGACGAGGCCGTCGCCGCGGTCGAGGGGGTGCCGCGGTCGGCCTCCGCGAACTTCCTGCTCGCCCGGGACGACGCCGGCGAGCCGCAGGCCGTCGACCTCGAGATCTCGCCCGACGCCGTCGCCGTCCTGGCAGCCGACGGCGGCGACCTGATCCACACCAACCACTACCTCGACCCCGGCCTCGCGGCCGGCTGCACCAGCGGCCGCGGACCGTCGACCATGAATCGGATGGCACGGGCTGAGGCGCTTGCGGCGGAGCTCGCACCGACGGTGACCGACCCCGTACGCCGCGCCCAGGCGATTCTCGAGTCACGGGCCGACCTGCCCTACCCGATCAGCCGCCACCACAACCCCGACCCGTCTTCGTCGACCCTGGCCGGCATCATCATGGATCTCACGCGAGACCGATTCATCCTCACGGGCGGGGCACCGCACATGCACCCCTGGGTCGATCTCTCCGGGGTTTGATGATGGGTGCCTCTGGCGGTGCCATGCTTTAGAAGTGCTCCTGCCCAGGTGATCAACGTGGACCGCATCCGCATTCACCTGAAGCGGTCGGTCCCGCTCTCCCCGGAACGGGTGCCATGAGGGCCTCTCGTCCGGAGCGTCAGAGTCGATCAAGATAGCCCTGGTCTTGGACGAACTTCGCCTTGTACCTGCTCTGCCACAACGCCCCGGTTCGACCGAGGTTCTAACCTAAACCACACGTGGTGAACGATCAGCTACCGTCGTTGGAGAAGAACTGGCGCCGCGAGGAGGAGCGCGCCGACGAGGACCAACGCCAGGGTGCTGTCGAAGAGATACGGGTAGATGCAAAGGCAGAAACCGGCGACGAGAAACGCAGCCTTCTGCTGGCGCCTTCCGTAGGCGAAATAGGCCATACCTGCAACGCTCGCGAGAACGATGACCATCAAGCTCAGTCCGCTGAGCATGATTGATTGTCTCATGATGGCTACCTTCGCATTTTGCGTTGTGGAGATTGCAGACCCGAGCCGTGCTGAAGCTCGGCTGTCCCATGTTCGGCGGTCCATGGCTCGGCGGTCTCGGGTTTGTGATGGCCGCTGCGGATGGGTGCCACCCTGAGCATTCTTGGCATTGTTGCGTTGTGAAGCCCGGACGTTGGACAAATCTTCTTTCGCTGTGTAGACTCAGTCTCAATAGCTATATAGAGCCAAGGATCTCCCCTGCTCTCCTTTGTCTTCATGTTGATTTGTTGCAAGGGAAGCGGACCCGCTTGGTCCAACAGGTGAGCCTTGGGAATGGGGTGTACATGTTTCGGTCAACGATAGAACACGGGCAAGCCCTGATGGCCATTGGAAAAACCGACGACTGTGGCCGTGTGCGGTCTGGACGCCAGGCGCAACGATCGGGCCTTTGCCTGGTGGTTCTGGTGGTTCTGGCGCTGCTCGCCGCTGCGACACCCCTGGCGGCGCAGGAGAAGCTGGCGACGATTCTCGATGCCGTCGAGATGAGATTGGCAACCCTGCCGCAGGGTACGGCAGGCATGATGGCCGAGTACATCCCCGAAGGGAACGGCAAAGTCATTCTGTTGGGCGGCTACCGGACGGACGGAGTGCCGGACGACCTGGAGATTTCCCGCGACGTTTGGCTCTACGACCCGGCGCTCGATCAGATGAGCTCACTGCAAAGCCTGCCGATCGGTCTTGCTCTGGCCGCTCATGTCTATGTGCCGGAAGAGAACAAGATCTATCTTTTCGGCGGGATCGAGGATGACGGCAGCGCCACCGAGAGCAATGCCGTTCGGGTCTACGATGTCGAAACCGGTGGTCTGGTCACTCTGGCCGCCACCCTGAACGGGCCACGATCACGGTCCTCGGCGGTCTTCGTTCCCAACCTCAACCAGATCTTCCTCTTCGGGGGTGTGACGGGCGATGGAGTGCCGAGTGTGTCCCCGTTCGAATCCAGTACACAGGACGAGATCGAGGTCTTTGATCTCGGCAGCCAGTCGCTCGATGCGGTCGGGTTCGCGCCCGGCTGGTATGTCGATGCTCATTTTGTGCCGACCTCGTATCCGGCGGTTCCCACACCGCAGGACCCCACGCAAACGACCATCCAAGCCGGCAGCTTTATCTATCTGGCTGGTCCCGACGGGCACGCTCTTTTTGATCCCGAAACGAGGGTATTTCTGAAGAGCGAGTTCTCGCTCGACGTCAACGGCCTCTTGGGTGCTGCCACGACCTACGTGCCGCGCCGCGAGCGGGTCTGGTCTGCCGGTGGTTACGGCGCCCGCGACTTCGTCAGCCAGTGCTGGCAGAGCAGTGTCGTCGCCTTCGATCCGACGAACCTGGACGATCCCGACGCCTCATACCGCTATCTGGGTCCCGTTCCCCTGCAAGACGATGATGCTCCCGTCCTCCAGAACACCCAGGTCGACGGTTCGGCCGTCTATGTCCCCGACCTCGATCGGGTGATTGTCTTTGGCGGATTCCTCGCGCCGGCCGGAGACCGTTGCTTTGAGCCTGGCGCTTCTGAGCAGCTGTGGCCCTCGCTGCCCGGCCCGTCGACCTACAGCCGAGATATCTATTCGGTGACTCCCGAATACACTTTCGCTCCCGGTGCGCCCATGTCGCCGTTGGTCCCCACGGAAATCACGGGCAGTGCGATCGCGGGTGGCTCCGTCACGGTCACGGTGAAGAGGGAGGTCCCCCCGCTGCTGAAATCGACATCCGCGGCACCCAACGCCAACAGCTCCATTGTCGCGGACGATGAGTCGTTCGTTCTGGCTCTCCAGGCTGCCTATGAGAGTCCGGGTCAGCCGCCCGAGCTCGACATGCGCTTTCTCGCAAGGATCGACGGCCTGCCGTCCTCCGACACGATTAACGTTTCCATCGTGCTTCCGGAAGACATCAGTTCGGGACCCGATCAGCGCGTTCAGCAGGTGGTCGCGGTCTGCACCCTGAGTGTTGACCGGCCGTCGCTGCCGCCGAACTGTCGTGAGGTGGCGGTGACTCTCAAGCCCGGGACGATCGCAGGAAAAATCACCCGCGATCTCACAACGATCGGCCTGCCAGGGAGCAGCGATCCAGTGGCGGGGGCCGTGGTGGATTTGTGGGACACGTTCAATGACCTCGTTGCAACGACGACAACCGATGTTTCGGGGAACTACAACCTCTGCCCTCCACCAGCATCACCTGAGCTCGACCGCTGCCTTGCGGTCGGACCCTACACCCTCAGCGTTTCGAAGCCTTTCATCAACGTGCCCCCTGAAAACGCCTTCGTCAACTTGCCAACAGCGGTGGCGGCGGTCGTCGAGGGAGGCACGACGACGACCCTGGATGTGAACATGCAGGTTACGGAGGCAAGAGGCCCGGTCGTCAAACGCCTGACCGCGCAACACAACGCCCTGACCGGAGACGAGATCGGGACGTTTCTCGCGTTTGAACACCTGCTTGGCACTCCCTGGGAACCGGTCATCCCATCCGTGGCGAACACGTTCAGAGTTACGACCGAAGACACCGTGAGTCAAGCCAGCCGGGTCGAAGTCGAACTCAACGGAATCACCTACCCGGTTTCAGGTGGCGGCGGCATTTGGCCTCTGACGCTCGATATGAGCCGGGTTCTTCACGCCGGTGACAACATCCTTCGCATCACCGCCTTCGACAGCTCCGTTCCGGAGCCCCTTTCGACCACCCGTGAGTTCAAGATCAAAGCCGTCGCGGCGAAACCCGCAGACGGTGTCCTGCCGAGCTATGTCGATCTGGTCTCGATTGACTGGAACCCCGCGAGAGAGAAGTACACGACGACTGTCCAGGTGCCGAACAACCTAAGTTGGCCCGCGAACCCTCCCGAAGTGCTCGACCTGATCTTGATCGAACTCTACAGCCAAGCCCGAGCCTATGCGGAATTGGTTGAGGACTATCACCTCGATGGCCATTGGGAGGCCCGAGGGGATGGCGCCATCCTGCTGAAAATCCTGTCCGCCGACCCTTCGCCGTGCGATCGGCCGGGTGATCCGAGCTGTCAATTGGATGAGAGGTTTTCGGTGGCCCCAACCTACACCTTCGACCTCTCCGGCATCGAGTCCTACAGAATCGAATCCCAAGAATTCGACCTCTGCGAACTCGGGCTGCCGAAGTGTGGCGAGTGGGTGGAGTTCTACACGTATCCGTGCGATCCCGATGATCCGGGAATCACCCCGCAACGAAAGTTGCAATGCCAGGCGCAACAGGCTTCTGCGAGTCGGGGATTCTCGGCCTCCGCCGCCGGATTCAGCGCCAGCATCACCCTCAAGCTCGAATTGACCCTGAGCGCGCAGTACTCAGCGACCCTTCTCATTGACGGCACCCTGCGTGGCGACAACTGGCAGTTCGACCAGATGCGGGTGATTCCGATCCCTCACCTTGGACTCCGGGCGGAGGGCGAGGGTACGGCGCGCGGTCACGTGAGGGCGCCGGCATTCTTGCCGGACTTCTCCTTCTCGATCTCCGGGGGCGTCATCGCCGAGGCCCATCTCTTCTACCAGCAGCCCATCGTCTTCCGACCCGACAACAGCCCGCCGATCTATCTGGACGACCCCTGTTTCAACTTCCTCGCCCGTGCCCAGGCCTATCTCGATCTGCCTTCGCCGATCCCGAATCTCAACACTGGATGGTGGGTCATCGCAGAGGAGGATGTACCGAGCGGCTGTTTTCTCGGCGGCGGGCCTGGGAAGGACCACCTGCCGGAGCCCGAGCCTCCTTCGGTCATGCCGAATCCCGTGATGGCGGTTTCTCAGTTCGGGGACAAAGAGCTCTTCGTCTGGGTCGAGGAGATGGAGACTTCACCTGACGTGATCGAGAGCCACTTGTTCTTCGAGGCGGTAGGTCCTCTCGGACCGACCTCGGGGATCGTCCCGACCGGTGGACTGGTCGTGGATCCCGCACTCGCCTTCGTGAGCAACGAAGATGCTCTGGCGGTTTGGGCGGAGCTGGCGCCGGCCACAGGGGCCACCAGCGTGCCCGAACTTCTCGGCACCCAGGAGGTCTACGCAGCGATCTGGAACGTCGACACCGGTTGGAGCGCGCCGGTCCAGCTGACCAGCAACACCATGGCGGACGGACGGCCCGTGATCGCCACGGACCCTCTGGCCGGCGCCAATGGCGAGGCCATCGTGGCATGGGTGCGGGACCCGGACTCCAACCCCGAGACCGCGGGCGACCTGCAGATCGTGGCCCGTAACTGGGATGGATCGAACTGGGGGGGCGAACAGCTTGTCGCTGACGAACCCGGAGTGGCCGACACGGATCCGGCGTTGGAGTACTCGGAGAACGGCACCGGAACGGTATGGATGATCTGGGTTCGGGATCACGATGCCAATTTCGCAACCAACGAAGATCGATTTCTCAACTACTCGATCTGGGACGGAATCGCCTGGTCCTCGGCCACGGAGCCGGCCGATTGGCCGGCCGGCGCGCTCTCGCCCGATCTCGTTTTCTCACGCGACAGCGGCCTGAGTGAGAAGCCGCTGGTGACCATGGTGGTCCGGGGCGGAGAGGCGGGCACCTCGCCAAACGGAACCGACCAGGGGGTGGGGTTCGAGAACCGACTCCACGCCGCCTGGTGGGGCATGAACGCGGTTGAGTGGGATGTCAGAAAAGTGGCCGAAACACGTGCGGAAAGGCCTACGGTGATGCTCGCCAGCGACGATCGGGCGTTGATCGTGCTTCGCAATTTCGGTGGCGGCGACCCCGACGATCCCCCCAGGCTCGGAAGCGTGGCCGTTGCAGCGGGAGAGCTGAACCTCGATGGCCACAGGTGGGTCGCTCCCGGTTCGCTCACCACGGATGATGACGAGGTGTTCTGGCTCATCAGCGGGGCGAGTATTCCGTTGGGGAGCGCCGGGGATGCCGATTTCCCATTCCGTATGGCCGGGGTCCTGGAAAACCTCGATGGGCGTCAGGAAGGCCTCAAGGAAACGTCTCTGAATCGCGGAGATCCGGCGCAGATCGCCGTCGCGAAGGGCGTGACGACAAAGGTCTTGGGCGGCACCAACCTGACCGGGGTCATGGGCTTCGAACCACGAACAGACGGCGTCGACCTGGAACTCGAAAAACTAACGGTGAGCAATGAACAGCCCGAACCGGGGGACCTCGTCACCGTCTATGCTCAGATCCGCAACACGACCGTTCGGCCCATGAGCGAGGCGCTGGGCACCGGGCCTCCAGAGGCCTGTCTGTACATCGATGGTCTGCCGGTGCCCGATTTCGAAAACCAGATCTGCGCGCCCCGGTGGGAGGGCGAGATCCTCTTCAATGAACGGATCACTTTCGAGCTGAGCTATCGCAGCACCGGCCGGCCCGAACTCGTCATGGTGGAAGTCACCAACGGCGGCGACCTTGACCACTCCAACCAGGTGGCCGAGATCATCGTCGGATCGATTCCCGGACCGCGGGGTCTCGCCCTGGCTGCGGTGCAGCCGGAAAGCCCGGGCGGGAGTCTGAGGGTCAGCGCCAGCTGGCAGCCGCCCCTCTCGGGAGCCGGCAACACCTGGTCGTACCGTATCTACCGGGGACCTGAAGAGACCGGCCCGTGGGAGCTGCTCGCCTTCGCTTCAAATGAGTCCTACACCGACCCGGCGCCTGATGCCGATGAGCTTTTCTATGCGGTGGAGGCCTTCGATCAACTCAATCGAAGGTCCGAGAAGACCGTGGCCGGGCTGCGCTCGCTGGCGGCGGACACCGATGGCGACGGCACTCCCGACGCAGCGGACACGTGCCCGGGTTTCAACGACGAATTCGACGCCGACAATGACGGGGTGCCGGACGGTTGCGACCTGTGCGCAGGCTTTGACGATCGAATCGACAGTGATGGTGACGGCGTTGCCGATGGGTGCGATCTCTGCGCGAATTTCAACGACAACATCGACGACGACGGCAATGGCATCCCGGATGCCTGCGAAGAGGCCAGGTCGCCCTTTGGACCACGACATTCCGGAGAGAGGCGATCACCCACTCCATGAAAATGCAGGCCCCAGCCGTCTCTGTCGCTCAGATCTTCGGACGATATGGAATGATCGGCCCCGACGTGGCGCCGACAGGGCTTCGGCTTCTTCGGCAGGGTGATGCACACGCTCCACAACTGTGACGTTCCGTTTCGGCACAAAAGGCAATCGTCGTGATCGATAAACCCAAGCACCCGAACCCGGAGGACGAACAGACCATCGCTCTCGGCGATGGGTGTGGGGAGGGTGAGCCGACCGCCATCGATTCGAAGGTTGCGGCGAGCTGCACCGATCCGACTCAACCGGACTTCATCGGGGATTTTCGAATCATCGGCAGGCTTGGCGAAGGTGGGATGGGAGTGGTGTGGGAGGCGGAGCAGGAGGGTCCGCGGCGTCGAGTGGCGTTGAAGGTCATGCGGAGTGACCACCTGGTTGACGATCTTCACACTCGTATGTTCCACCGCGAGGCGGAGTCTCTCGCGCGTCTGCGGCACCCCAATATCGCCGCCATCTACGAGTCCGGCCACACCGACGATGGCCACGACTACTTCGCGATGGAGTTGGTGCGCGGCGACACCCTGGATGAGTGGCTCGCCAAACGGCCTGCGACTGTCGACAACGCCGAGTTGAAACTCCGACTGGGGCTGTTCCGGGCGATCTGCGATGCTGTTCACTACGCCCATCAGCGGGGGGTGATCCACCGCGACCTCAAACCTTCGAACATCATCGTCACGGACGAATCCATATCCACCGGCGGGGGATCGGCGGGAATCGCGTCGCCCACCGTCAAGATCCTCGACTTTGGGCTCGCCCGCATCACCGACTCCGACATCGCGGCCAGTCTGGTCTCCGAGATCGGGACAATCAAGGGCACCTTGCCCTACATGAGTCCGGAGCAGGCGCGTGGAGACGTCCTGGCCATTGACGTTCGGGCCGATGTCTACGCCCTTGGTGTGATCCTCTATGAGATGCTGACCCGCCGGCGGCCGTACGACGTGTCACGGGCCGCTTTGGCCGAGGCGGTGCGGGTGATTTGTGAGGAGCCGCCGAAACCGATGAGCCAAAACTGGAGCGGCACCCGGCGCCTCAACCAGGATCTGGAGACCATTGCCGGCAAGGCCCTCGAGAAGGAGGCGGACCGCCGCTACGGCAGCGCCGCCGCCGTGGGCGAGGACGTGCAGCGTTATCTGACGTCGCAGCCGATTCTCGCGCGACCGCCGAGTGCAACCTACCAGCTCAAGAAGATGATCCAACGCAACCGGCTCGGGGCGGCGTTTGCTGCCACCGTGCTGGTGCTGCTGGTCGCTTTCGGGGTCACCATGGCGGTGCAGGCGAAGAGGATCGCGGCCGAACGCGATCGGGCCAACACCGAGGCGGCAACCGCGCGGCAGGTGCAGGAGTTCATGGTCGGTCTGTTCGAGGTTGCCGATTCCGGTGAGAATCGCGGTAACTCGATCACCGCTCGTGAGGTGCTTTCAGCGGGCGCCGACCGCATCCGGACGGAGCTGACCGATCAACCGAGGGTGCGGGCCGCACTGATGGAGACCATGGGTCGGGTTTTCCGCCTGCTCGGGCTCTACGACGAGGCTGCGCCGTTGCTTGACGAGTCGCTCGCCCTTCGCCGCGAACACCTCGGCGACCGCCACCCCGATGTCGGCTTGAGCCTCTACCGGAGCGCCATGCTGGCCTACGACCTTGGCGACTACCAGGAGGCGCGGCGGCTGACGGAGGAGGCTCTTGACCTGTCGCGGTCGGAAATGGCACCGGACGATCCGATGATGGCAGCCTCGCTCGACATTCTCGGCGCGGTGTCGCTGGCGCTGGGCGATTTCGCCGCGGCGGAGGATGCCTTTCGCGCCGAGCTGGAGCTGCGCGACGAATCTCAGCCGAGGGTGCTCGCCACAGCCACCAACAATCTGGGACTCGCGCTCCAACACCAGGGTGAACTGGACGAGGCCCGGTTGCATCTGGAGCGGGCGCTCGAAATGCGCCGGGAACTCCTCGGCGAGGCGAGCCCGGCGACCATCGACAGCTACAACAACGTCGCAATCCTGCTCCAGGATATGAAGGACCTCGAGGGTGCCGAGAGATACCTGTTGCGGGCGGTCGTGCTGTATGAGGAGGTCTACCCGGATGGCCATCCGAACGTGCCGGCAACCCTCGGCAATCTCGCCATGGTGCGCCAGGACCTGGGGAATTTGGATGGTGCGGAGCGCGATTTCGAAGCCGCCATCGAAGGACTCCGGAAGTGGGTCGGAGAGGATCATCCGAACCTCGGGGTCATGCTCAACAACTACGCGAATGTCCTCGAGCTGCGCGGCAGGCTCGCGGAGGCGGATGCAACGTATCTCCAAGCACTCGGGATTCTGGACTCGGCGCTCGGCGCCGATCATTGGCTGATCGGAACGGTCACCGCCAACCGAGGCCACTGTCTGCATCAGCTCGGCAGATTGCTCGAGGCCGAACAGTTGTACCTCGATGGGTGGGGAATCCTCGAAGCGGCTGTGGGAGCCGACCATCGGCGCACGGGCAAGGCTGCTCTTGGTCTCGCCGAGCTGTACGACGACATGGGACGGGCAACCGACGCCGCGGATTGGCGCGTGCGAGTCGGAGACCAGCCGATCTTGTGACTCCTGACGGGTGCCACCCTTCGCATTCTTGATGGGTGCCACCCATTCACTCCCCCTCCAGGCACCCTACGACAAGAAAGTTAAGAAAGTTCCTCCTGGCACCGTTCTGTCTGAGGGTGGGTCAGCGCTTGCAAGTAAGCCCGAGTTGGATGGTGATCGAGCGATCGAGACCGGCGACCTCTTCGACGGTGAGCGAGCCGATAATCTTCCCGATCCGGTGCCGGGCGACGGTGCGGATCTGATTCGCCACGGCGCGCGAGGGCTTGGCAAGACCGCTGGCTCGGGAGTCGATGCGACATTCGTACGGGCGAAGGTCGCGATCCGGGAGTCGAGTGATGGGAACGACCTGGACGACCGAGTCGTATCGGCAGGCGGGGTTGTTGGAGACGACGACGGCCGGACGGGTTTTGCGGATCTCGCGGCCCTCGCCGGGGTCGAGGCGGACTCGGACCACCTCGCCGCGCTTCATTCCTCGACCTCGGCGTCGGCAGGCTCCCACTCGGCGTTGAGGTCTGCGCTCTCTGCGGCGTCCTCACGATAGGCAGCCTCGAGCTCTTTCTCGAGTTCGCGGGTGCGGTGCTCGTGGATCGCCTCGCACACAACCGCGCTCGTGTTGGCGGCGCTGGCGAGGTACTCCGCGGTAGGCTCGTCGACGGTGACGGTGATTCGTTTTTTCGGCATGGTTCACTCCGTGCCTACGAACATAACATATAAAAAATCATACGATTGATATGCGATATGTAGGGTTGCCACGTGAGTTCTGGTGCCAGGAGAAACTTTCTCAACTTTGTTGGTACGACTCTCCTCTCCCATCGATGCCAGGTGAGACGATTCAGACGATCTTGGCTTAAACCGTCTGGATCGTCTGACCTGGCACCCGTTCCTTTCCAAGCAGCTGAAGGATCGTTCTTTCCGCAAGCGCATCGACCACCTGAATCGACGGATCTAACGGCCCGCCCGCAACGATGTGTGAATGCGAAGAATGCTAAGGGTGGCACCCATTGTTCAGCGGTTCAGCGAACCGAATATCCTCCCCAGCAAGTCGGTCGTGCGAGCGACCGGATCCGTGCGGATCTTTGCCTCCTCTTCCGCAATCAACGCAAACAGTCCGTCCAGCGTCTTATCCGTGACGTACGCAGGCAGGTCCACCTGGCTGCTTCCTCCCAGCATCGCCATTAGACCTCCACCTTGCTCCATCAGCCGCTCGTAGCTGCGCGTTACCCCTGCCTCGTCCATTTTGGTCTTGATGATCGGCTCGAAAACAGCGGTCAGACTTCCCTCGGTCTTGGTCCGCAAGACATCCGTGGCCGCCGTCTCCCCTCCTTTGAGGATGGCGACCGCGTCGTTGAAGCTGACCCCCTTCACCGCATCGATGAGGATGGGGGTTGCCTCGGCCGCGGCCATCTCAGCGGCACGGTTCATACTCAGCTCGAAATCATCCACCACCTGACCCATGCCGAGGCTCCGCAACGACTGACCCACGCCGTCCAGCGCCGACGGCATCGGGATACGGATCAGCGGATTCCCCAGAAAACCGTCCGGCGCCGACGCGAGGTCGACCGCCTTGATTGCCCCGATCTCCAGGGCTTCCTTGAGAGCCGACCGTGTCTCGTCCTCCCGCGGCTCAGCGCCGGCACCCTGTGGAGTCGATGTTCCATCGGTCGAAAATCCTTGAGGGGAGGCGAAGGCCCTGGCAAGCAGTGGGGTCGTGCGCGCTTCGGGATCGGTGCGAATGGCGGACTCCTCTGCAGCGATCAGGTTGCCGAGTCCGACCAACGTCTGGCCGGTCACATACGGGATCAGATCCTCCCGGTTGACTCCGGCCTGGGTGACGAGATTGCCCCCCTTCTGCACCAGGCGATCATAGGCAAGTTCCACACCAGCCTGTTCTGCCGTGATGCTGACGACGGGTGTGAACAGTTCAATCAGCTCCACACCGGCTCCGGCACGGAGCGCGTCCGTGGCCGCGCTGCCGCCTGCCCCGAGAACCGCCATCGGGTCGTCGATCTCGAGCTCTCTGATCGCGTCTCTCAACAGTGGGAGGGCGTCGGCTGCCGCATTCTCGGCAGCGCGATTCATCGCCAG